>Ga0265297_10000462_pt1 | contig 119788 bp, 134 predicted proteins | sample Munlanlwell13791_FD_192502 | JGI IMG/M metagenome (GOLD analysis project Ga0265297, IMG submission 192502) | Leachate microbial communities from a municipal landfill in Southern Ontario, Canada - Leachate well 137-91 | ecosystem: Engineered > Solid waste > Landfill > Unclassified | place...
GAGGGTTATGTCAAGGAATTTGTCCAGTGTAAAGAATGTCAAAAACCTGATACTGAACTTATAAAAGAAAAAGGACTTGTATTTATGCATTGTCTTGCATGTGGTGCAAAACATCCAGTAAGAAGTAAATTCTAAAAATAGCTTTTCTAAAGTATAAATCCTTTTTAATCAAATTATTAAGATAAGTTAATGGGATATTCGTGTACTAGTCTAATTCCTGCAGCTATATTATTTGATAATCCTGGAATTACCAGAGAAGAATATGTTGAATTATTAAATCAGACTCATTGTACTTGGATTGCTGAATATTCAGCAGAAGAACCATGGGATTTTACAGAAAAAAGAAGAGAAGATGATCTAGTTCAGAGTAATCACCGAGGACTTCACGGACTTGGTTATATATTGGGACTTAAAGAAACAGAAAAATATAAACAAGTAGTAAAAAGCACAAGAGATAGTAATGGAATTTTAATTCCATCTCCTGATTTATGGGTTTGTCCTAGAGAGGGAAATCGAAACTGGTTAGCTCCTGAATATGAAGTAACTGTTTATTCTGAAACTAAAATTTTTCCTGAAAAAGAAGAACATAGCCTTTCTTGGAATAAACTTGAAATAGGGGATATTTGGGAAGAGACAATGATTGGGCAAGAAAGAGGGATAGTAACGGATATACTGTTTGAAAGATATACTTACAAAGAAAAAGATTCTGAAGATAATTTTGATGATTTTAGGGGTCCTGAATATTATTATGTCATGAGAATTAAACCTTTTGAAGTTTATGTAAGAAAGATTAAATTTGAAGATTTAGAAAGTCTTAGTAAGGAATTTCCTCAATTTAATCCAGATTTTATTTATGATTTTTCTCAGAAAAAAGGATTTATCAGGGGAGGTTTAGAAAATGATCAAGATTTTCTCTGGACTCAGAGAAATAAGAAATATTATCTTGATTTAGAAACCTTAAATAGGATTCTTCCAGGGGGAATGGCTAGATGGGGAGGTTACAGTGGACTTGTTGCAACAGCAGAAGCAATAAGAAAGAAAGCTTGGAAATTATTATCCTACAGGGGAGATAAACATCTCCAACAATTTTTAAATGATTTTCCAGATTCAAGAGGAAGATATGAAGGAGCAGTTATTGATTCTCAACTTTCTTTATCTGCAAAATTGCAAAAAATGACTCACACAGAATTACTAAGATATAGAATGCTCCCTCCAAATTCAATATGATCTTTTAATAAATTTTTAGATACTTATTGTTAAAGGAAGTATATTATAATAAGCAAGAATTTCAAATACTCCCCAGATTAAAAGCCAAATCGCAATAACTATGTTTAGGATCTTTGGCCATATAAGAACCATAAGCCCTGCGATTATTGCAATAATTCCAAGAATTAACATAGCTACCATATTATAATAAGAGTTCTTTAGTTTATATATCCTTACCTTTTAATAAAATCTTAATGAATTCGCAAGTATCTAAAGGTTTATAAAACAAGATTTGCATTTAAAATAAATAATACTTTTAAAGGAGGCAAAAAAATGGTAGAAGCAAGATGCATGAAATGTAAAGCACCCAAGGAAATGAAAACTCCTGAGATTGTTCAAACTGCTAGAGGCGGCTACATGGCAAAGGGAAAATGTCCTGAATGTGGTACAACTATGTGCGCTATGATGTCCAAAGATAATGCAGAAAAAGCAATCAAAGCTGGTGCAAAGAAATCATACTAAATTTTATTTTTTTATTTTTTTATAATTTAAATTGAATTTAGTCTAATTAAAAATATAATATGCAGATTAAAATTCACGAATCCTACAGAAAAATTGTTGCAGTTTGCGATACAGATTTAATTGGTAAAACTTTTTTTGAGGGTATCAGGCAGATTGAAGTTAAACCTAATTTTTTCAAGGGTGAAGAAAAAAACAAGGAAGAATTAATCGAACTTTTAAAAGATATGGAAAAAGAAGATGCAACCTTTAATATTGTAGGAAAAGAGTCTATTGAAGCTGCCCTTGAAGCAAGAATTATCTCCAAAGATGGAATTATTTTAATTGATAATGTTCCTATTGCACTAGGACTTATGTAATTATAACAAGATTTTTTTAAACTAAAATATCTTATATAAAATCATTTCTTTTGAATATTTATGTAAATATTTTAGAAGTGAGCAAAAAAGGTTGGGATTTTCTATTCGTTATCTAGAATTATAGCCTAGAATGCCTCCAATAAGCATCAGGACAGCCCCATAGAAGATAGAAGTAATAAATCCAATAGCTGATAGGATTATGATAAACTTAAAATTTCTTTTAGTTGGTTTTTTGTTTTTAAAAAGATTAATCCCTACAAAAACTGATAATAAAATTCCTGCAATTACTGAGATCCAAGAAGATATCATTGCAACCTGAGTATATAATTCAAGGTTATAATTTGCCTGCGAACTTATCAAGCTTGTAGAAGAAAGAATATTCTGGCTTTGAAATAATCCGAAAGTAATCCATAAAGAATAGCCAATTCCGATTATGAGCCCTATTAATATTAACCAGAAACTTAATTTGTATTTCATGATTCTAAAACCTAAATTATCTTTAAATATATTCCTATAGGCATCTTTTTAAATGGGTTATTCTATTAATTTATTGTTGATATTAAACCCAATTAATTTCATTTTTACTATCAAAATAGAAATAATATGCCACCAAAATTTAAAGATAAATCAAAAAGAAACGCTCCCAGAGAGTTTCAAGTTCCGCAACAAGTAACAAGAGCAAGAGTTCCAAGAAACAAAGAAGTAATTGGGATGGTTGAGCAAAGAGTTGGAGCAAATAGGATGATTGTTAAGTGTTTTGATGGAAAAGAAAGAAATTGCAGAATTCCAGGTGCACTTAGAAGAAATCTTTGGATTAGACCAGGAGATATTGTAATTGCAGAGCCATGGGAATTTGAAGGGGATAAAAAAGGAGACATAATATTCAAATATACTCCTGCTGCAATTGAATGGTTAAAAAGAAATGGATTTATAAAAGAAGAAACTGGAAGCGAATTCTAATCTGGTTTTTGTCCAGAATCATCTTATTTTAGAGTAAGTTAAGCATCTTTGATTCTTAGAAGAGTTATTTTTTTAAAAGAGTAAATCTCAAAAAATAATTCTAGGCTAATATGAAATATCTTAACTCTTAACAGAACTTTCTAATCAACAAATTTATAACCCTAAATTTCTTTATTTTAATATGGAATTCAATAAATTAGTCAGAGATAAAATTCCAAACAATTGGAATTCCAAGTATGGAAAAAATCCAAAAACTCATATTGCAAATGATGAAGAATTTTATGATAAATTAAAAGACAAACTACTTGAAGAAACCAGGGAGTTTTTAAAAGAAGACAACAGTGATGAACTCGCAGATATACTCGAAATTGTTTATACTATTGCCAAATTCAAGAATCTTAATCTTAATGAATTAGAAGCCTTAAGAAAATCAAAAGAGCAAAAAAGTGGAGCATTTAAAAAGAGAATTATTCTTGAAAATTCAGAGGATTAAACTTTAATGACACAAGAAATTTATGTAGGTAATATAAAAGAAGTTCTAAGATCAAAAGGACTACTTGAAAAAGAACTTGAAATAAGTCTAACTAATAAAGGTAAACTGGTTTTTATTGATGGTTCTGGAGAAAATGAATACCTTGGACTCAAAGTTCTTGAGGCAATTAATTTGGGATTTTCAGCTGAAAAAGCTCTTGAACTTAAGGATGAGGAAGTGATTCTTCATGTTCTAAACATAAAAGACATAACTAAAAGAAATGATATAGAAAGGGTAAGGGCAAGAATAATTGGGACTGAAGGAAAGACTTTGTCTACACTTGAAACTCTTACTGATTGCAATGTGTGCCTTCATAATAACCAGGTTGGAATAATTGGAAATGTAGAGGCAATAGAAAGCGCGATAATCGGTGTAAGATGTTTAATTCAAGGAAGTAAGCAGGCAAATGTTTATACTAAACTTGAGCATCAGAAAAAAGAAAGAAGACTTAATCCTGAAAGTTCTATGAGGATTAAAAATGAGTTAAAATCTAGGCGTAAAACCCTAAATAAAGAAAATTCCTAAAAGTTAGCTATTGTAATTTTCTGTCTTTTCAAATCAAAATCTCTGCTGGTGTTTAAACCTTAATTTGAAAATAAATAACTTTAAATATGCTTTTTCTCTCAAATTTATGTCATGTCCCCATAGCTCAGCTGGTAGAGCATGCGACTGTTAATCGCAGGGTCAGAGGTTCGAGTCCTCTTGGGGACGTTTAATTTTATTTAAAATAAACAATTATAAACTGAAAAGTCTAAGTTCTGTTATAAAAGGGGTCATATGAGTTTTTTATATCCACTAGGAGCAGCAGTTCTTCAAGCAGCTAGTGCAACTCTTGACAAAGTTACACTTTCAATAAAAGGAGTTACTTATAAGACTTATACCGGAGTAAGTTTTCCATTAATCTTTTTATTTACTTTAATTATATTTTTAATAATAAAGCCTACTTTTGCTTTGCAAAGTTTTAATTTTAAAATAATTTTTTTGATAATAATTTCAACAGTTTTTATAATTGGAACTAATCTTCTTTATTATAGGGCATTAAAACATGATTTGCTCTCTGAAATGCAAACTTTTTCTTTGCTCTCAAACATTCCACTTATTTTGCTTACTATAATTTTTTTGAAAGAAAGAAATCCCCTATTGATTTTGCTTGCATTCATATGTGTTATTGCCCTTGTATGGTCACACTATGAACGTCGTCATTTTAAAATTTCTAAAAATACTCTTCCCTATTTTATCTGGATAATTTTAATTGCCCCTTTTGGAGGAATAATGTCAAAAATAATACTCCAGACAATTGACCCTATTTCATTACAATTAATTAGGGATGGAATTATAGCTTTAATTTTTATGGTGCTATTTTTTAAAAATATTAAAAGAGTTCCTAGAAAAGCTTATTTTCCTTTACTACTCACAAACATTTTAACTTCTATTGCATGGATACTTTACTTTTTATCATATCAAAAGTCAGGAATAATATATACTGTTTTAATATTTTCAATTCAGCCACTTTTAGTCTATATTACCTCTATATTTTTACTCAAGGAAAAAACTAATTTTAGGAAGATAACTGCATTTGTAATAATCCTTATTTGTATCGGAGTTGCACAACTTTTGTAATCCAAAGTCTTTTAAATTCTATTTTCTTTGATATTTTATGGATTTAAAAGAAACAATCAAAAAAAGAGCATCCATAAAAAAATATTCTGATAAAAAGCCTAAAATTGTAGATGTGGTAAAAGCTGTTGAAAGTGCAAATGTTGCACCTTCTCCAGGTAATCTTGCAATTTTAAGATATCTTATAATTGAAGATTTAGATAAAATAGAAAAAATAGCTGAAGCTTGTCAGCAGGAATTTATTAAGGGTGCAAAAGTGCTTGTTGTATTTTTATCAGAGTCAAAAGACTGCGAAATAATGTATGATAAACGTGCAAAAAAATATGTTAAGCAACATGTAGGTGCTGCTGCTGAAAACTTTTTATTAACTTTAACTGATTTGGGTCTTTCTAGCTGTTGGGTTGGAGCATGGTCAGATATAAGTCTTAGAAATATACTGGTTATCCCAGATAATGTAGATATAGAAGCTATTTTTCCTGTGGGATATCAGATGAAAATAGATCATAAAAAACAAAGAATAAAACCTAAAATTGAGGGTAGACTTTATTTTGATAATTGGAAAAATAAATTCAGAAAACCTTTTGAATCTATCAGTGATTAGTTTTTAGGATAATTCTATTTTAATAAAATAAAAAAATCCTGCCAAAGAAAAAATGGCAGGAAAATAAATCAATTTTTTTAATGCAATTAAAGGTTTACCACCTATCGTTTACAACATCAATTCCAAGGTCAGAAAAGTTGTTATTAGCAGGTCTTCTGCTATTGTTGTCTTCATAATCTTTATATCTTTGTTTTCCAAGGACATAAGGAGAAGAAACTCCTGTCATAATTGTAATAACTCTTACTCTTCCTTCAAAATCTTTGTTAATTCTTGCACCAATAATCACTTGAGCCTCTGGGGCGATGTTTTCTGTAACAAGTTTACCTATCTGACTGAATTCTTCTAATTTCATGTCAGGTCCACAAGTGATATGGATTAATGCTCCGTTTGCACCTTTGTAATCCACGTCTAACAATGGATGTGTTAAAGCTTGCCTGACAGATTCATTAACTCTATCGCTTGAATCAGACTCTCCAATTCCTATTACAGCAACCTCTCCCTTTTTCATAATTGAACTTACATCTGCGTAGTCTAAGTTAATTAATGATGGTAAAGTAATTGTTTCCACAATTCCTTTAATCATTGTACTAATTAATTCGTTTGCTACTGCAAATGCCTGTTGTATTGGCAACTGTCCTGCAATGTCAACCAGTCTATTGTTATCAATAACAATAACTGTATCAACATGGTCTCTTAACTCTTGTAACCCAAACTCTGCCTTGTCAATTCTTGCTTTTTCACATTCAAAAGGCATTGTTACAACTCCTATACAAACAGCTCCTGTTTCTTTGGATACCTGAGCTAAAACCGGCATTGCACCAGTACCAGTTCCTCCGCCTTCTCCACCAATAATAAAGATCATATCAGCATTTGATGTAGCTTTTTTAAGCTCTGAAAGAGATTCTTTAGCAGCTTCTCTTCCAACTTCTGCCTTACCTCCTGCACCTAGGCCTCTTGTAAGCTCCTTTCCGATAAGGATCTTATCATCTGCCTTTGTGATGCTAAGGTGTAATGCATCAGTATTCATACCATACACTGTTGCTCCATTAATACCTTTATTAAATAGCCAAGTTATAGCGTTGCAACCAGCCCCTCCACAACCAAAAACTTTAATGTTAGCTTTACCAGCCTTTAAATCATCAAAGTTAATACTATGGGACTCAAGATTATCGATTGCTTCTTTTGCGAAATCTAAAACCATTTTTTTTACCTCCTTTCATTAGTTATTTTTCAGCTCTATTTCACCTTTTGATCACCCTTTTTTTAAGGATTTGACCATTAGATTTAAATAATAGTGCTTACTATACTTATTAGGAAGCTAACATACTTTCAAATAAGAAAAAAGAGAATACCTCTTTTTGCAACCTCAATTTAGACTCACCCCCATGAATTAAAATTGATTATTATGAAAGTATTTATATTCCTTTTCTTTAAAAATCTTTCTTATTTTTAAAATAACTAATCTAGTATATAGTTCTTAAGGTGAGACTTTAGAAATAATTCCTTATTGTTCCTTTTTTAGAGGTAATGCTACTAAAAATTTCTTATAGAATTGAATTATTAAGAAAATTATTATGGCTAGAACAAGAATAAATATTATTATTAGTAAATAAGACATTTTTTTATCACTTATAAAAGATGTTAAACTTTCTTCATTATCTGTTGAGACTTCATTAAAAACAATATTTAAATCCAGAGATTTTTTAAGGCTATTAAAACTCATGTTCAGAATTTCATTTTGATTTGTATCATAGAAGTTCATTATTTTTTCATTAGGAGCCTTGGAAATTTTAGTTAAAAAAGTATCTAAATTTTTACAAGGTTCTTTTTCAGTTTTTTCATATAAACATCCATTTACATCCAGACAGGTTCTTGATCTATAACTGCTTAAGAGAATATTTTTATTGGCTACATCCTCAAGATTATAATAATCCTTACAAGAACTCCATTCTCCACATTGAAAGTTCGGTTTACAATTAGTTTTTTTAACTGGAATGTCATGGAAAGATTCTGCTTGGTAGTTCTCAGAAGAACAATCTTTTATTTCTTCCATTTTTCCTATAAAATTTTCATTAATACAACTTCTTTTTTGTATATTGCCTATGCAGTCTCCCCATTTGCTACAGGCTTTTTTAATTTCAAATGAACTGTTGAATTTATCCTGAGACAATACCCCTCTTAATTTACTAATTGTATTCATGTTGTCTATAGCCTTTATACCCTCTAAATTATAGTTGTTTGTCAGGTTAATTTCACTTTTATTAATTTCAGTATCATTTTTTTTAGGTTCAATAATAATTGGTTTAGTTTTAGCAATTAACTGAATTAATCTGTAATTGTTAATAGGTCCAAATGGCGAGGGACTTAGAACTAATGATTTTGATTCAAATCCTAATAGGGGATCATTAAATTCTTTTGAATAAGCTTCTCCATCCCGATTAAAGATTTTTATCGTAATGCCTGAAATCTCTTCGCTTTCTTTATTTGTAACACTTATTATTAACTGATTCTCGTTGGTATAAGCTCTTGAAACATTTATACTATTACTACTTATCACTTGAAAGTCCTGTGAATCTGTTTTAAAATAATCCATTAAGTTAAAACCAAGAAAGACAAGAATTCCAATTAATAGTAAGACTAATATGGATTCTATCACCACCTTTTTTAATTCCATGATATTATGAGAATTTATATTTATTTAAGCCTTTTTACTTTTATTTTAAGGGCTTTTTTTAATTTAGACTATTTTTTTTAACCTGTTAATTTTGCTCCAAGTTCTTTCTAGCTTGCTATTTGCCATTTCAACAACTAGTTTTAAAAAATCATCATTAACTAGAATTTTATTATTGATTATTGGAAAACTCATACTTTCAGTAGAATGAAGCTCAACTATGTTTCTTTTTCCGCCAATTATTCCGCTTCTTTGCCATCCGGATGCCTTTGCCTTATTTACAAGATTTTGAGCATCAGCAAGGGTTAAACATGCAACATGCAGAATACAGCAACTTTGCTGAAACTCTACAATTCCTTGGTATTCTTTATTTATTTTGTCTAGTGCACTTTTTATTTCTTTAAAACTTATTTTATTATGGGTTCTGAAGAGAAATGCATTTTCTTGCTTTGTATCGCTGTATTTTAGCAGAACGACTCTTCCTGCACAACTTGAAGTTGTATAGTAATTCTTTTTTTTATTTATTTTATTGCAGAGCCCTGCTATTTTTGGGTCCCAACTGCCAATACTGGATTTATCGTCTTTTGAAAGTTGTTTTTTCTTACTTAAAATAAAACTCGATTCCATATTATAAACAATTTTATATAGTTTAAATATCTTTCAAGTATATGAGAATCTCTTTAATTGGGCCTGGGGACATTGAATTTCATTATCAAAATTTGCTAAAACTGGATAGATTAAAATTTGACTTTGAACTTGAAGGTATTGCCAAAGTATTGGCAGAATCTGGTTCTGATTTGGTTCTTCTTCCAGACAAAGGAGTTTCTTTAAATATTGCAAGAATTTACAAAGAAAAGAAAGGCAAAAATGTTATAGGTGCTGTTCCACTTGCAGATAAAACTTTTGGAATAAAACATTTAGAGCCTTATATTAATATGAAACTTAATGAAAAACCTTTTTTTGATTATTTTATTAATACTGACAATTGGTTTTTGCATGATTTAATAAAAGGACTACTTGGAGATGTATTATTTTATTTAGGAGACTCTCCTGGAACCTCTGGGGAACTTAATTATGCAATTTATTTGTATAAATTACTTAATGGAAAAAAAGAAGGAGTAGAGGTTAGCGGAAAATATGTTCATCCGGAGATAAGGGCTGGAAAGAAATTTACAATTTTTGTTTATTCCCCATTTTTAATAAATAAGAAATTATCAAAAGAATCTGAAGAATACATTCAAAAATTTGATATAAATTTAGTTTATATTAACAGTTCAGCACAATTAAAACAAGAACTAAACAAAATATCAAATAATTAATTTTTCTCCATAATTAAAGAATTAATCCCTTTTTCCTTGCAAAGGCGGATAAAGTTTTGGGCATCTTCTTTTGTTCCAAGATGATTGCCCCAATGAATTGGAATTGCCAAGTCTGGGTGAATAATTTCTGCTGCTTTTGCAGCTTCATCTGAAGTCATTACAAACTTTCCAGAAATAGGAAGAAATGCAATATCTGTCTGAACATTATTCATTTCTGGAATAAGGTCACTGTCTCCTGCATGATAAACTTTTGTTCCATTAAGATTAATTAGATAACCTACGCCGTCTCCTTTTGAATGAAAAGGCTTATTTAAGTTATAAGCATCAATACAATCAATAGATATTTCATTAAATTCCATATTTTTAGTAGATTCTGCTACTTCAAAATCAATTCCATCTTTTACCTGCCTGCTCTGGGATAAAATTTCAGAAGGTCCAATAATTCTGGTACTATTTTTTATTATCTTTTTTATATCCTCAACTGAAAAATGATCCCAATGGCCATGAGTTATTAAAATCAAATCAGCTTTTTTATCAAAATTTTCCAGTTTGATTGGGTCGATATAAATATTCATTTCATTAAATAAAATTAAAACTCCTGAATGTCCAAGCCATTTAACTTCAATATTTTTGTATTGCATGTATCAAAGAATTAACTTTTGATTATATAAAGTTAATTGGTTTTTTTAATATTTATTCAAATTTTTTTGCTACATCTAAAAGAAAATTATCATTTCCACAAGCAGCAAATATTTGAAGACCTATTGGGATGTTATCATTTCCTTCTTTAACATTGCCACATGGAACTGAGATTGCAGGAATCTCAGCGAGATTTGCAAGAACTGTTAATGTATCATAATTATACATGTCTTCAAGACTTATTTGTTCTTTAAATTTATGAGGAGTTCTTGGAACTGTTGGCATAATTATAACATCAAATTTTTTAAAAGCATCTTCAAACTCTTTTTTTATTATGTCTTTTGCTTTAAGTGCTCTTCTATAATATTTTCCAGCATGTTCTGCCTTTGAGATTTCTTTTCCACCTAGAATTCTTCTTAGAACTTCTTCTCCACACGAATCTTCAATAGGCAATCCATATTTTCTTCCATCAAATTTTCTAGTCCCTGAAAAAACCTCTACATAAACAATTGGATAGTAGGTTTGTATTCCAAGGTCAATATGCTCTAATTTTATATCTGATTTTTTCCAACCCTGTTTTTTACAAACCTCATCAACTCTATTCAAAATCAAATCCCAAATTTCGGCTTTAGCTCCAATTTTAGGGATTCCAATTAAGATTTTTTTTGAATCTTTATTTTCTTTAAAGTTTCTTGTAACTGCATCTTTTTCATCTTTTCCTTTAATCGTATTAAAAATAAGTTCACAATCTTTTACTGATCTTGTTAGTGGGCCTATTTGGTCAAGACTCATTGACATGTCAATTAATCCATATCTCGAGACTGAACCATAAGTGGGTTTAAATCCAACAAGACCGCAGTGAGAAGCAGGATTTCTAATACTTCCTCCTGTATCACTTCCGAGTGCAAAATCACAAAAATCTGCAGCAACAGATGCAGCACTTCCTGAACTGCTCCCCCCAGGAATCCTATCTAGGCATTTTGGATTTTTAGTTACACCAAATGCAGAATTTTCTCCGCTTCCACCGCAAGCAAATTCATCCATGTTTGCCATTGCAAGAATAATTGCATCTTCAGATAATAATTTGTTTATTACAGTAGCAGAATAGGCTGCTTTATAATTCTCAAGAGTTTTTGATGCACAATTGCAGATTAATCCTTTAACATTAATATTTGATTTTACAATAAATCCCAAACCCGCAAGTTTTCCTGCCTTTTTTTGCTTTATTTTTTTATCTATTTCTTTTGCCTGCTTAATTGCATCTTCATTTACATGCAAAACTGCATTTATTTTAGGATTTTCTTTTTTTATTTTATCTAAAAAATATTTTATATTTTCTTCTGCAGAAAGTTCGCCTTGTTTTATTTGCTTTAACTTATCTGATAACATTTTATTTCCAGCTCCCTTTTTCAGCAATTATAAAGTCATCATCATGAGCAGGAGCATTTTTTAGAATTCTCTCTTTAAAACCTTCTTCACTTGTTTTTCCTTGTTTTTCAACTCTTTCAAATTCTTCTCTTTCTACATAACTTTCATTATCTTCTTTGTCTTTTTCAACTGTTTGCAGGGCTTTTGCAAATTTGTCTAGAATTTCCTTTGCCTGTTTTTCAACTTTTATTTTGTCTACGTTTGTCATATAAAGACCAAAGAAAAGGGATATAAAAAACTTCTTCTTTTGTTTAACATATAAATTTTTCAGACAAAAAAGACAAGATCTTACTTATAAAATTCTACCTTGGTCTAAAATTAACATAAGGCCTTTGAACATTTTCTTCTGGATACATTGCTTTTAATTCACTAATAATATGAGGTTCATAGATGTGTCTATTTTCTATTGCATTTGAAAAAACTCTCGGAGTTATTTTTAATTGTTTAATTATTTTTTTTAGAGGAGTATTCTGGTCAATCATTTCATATATTTGACTTGCAATTCTTACAGGAAGTTTACCGTCTCTTCCAAAATCTGCAAGAAGAACTTCATCATACCTGGCCATTCTTCCATTTTCATTACGTGACCTTACACCCCAACTACCAACCTTACCTGCAAAATAACCAATATCTGCAAGTCCAAGACTAGTATTTTGAAGTCCATTTTTAACTGCTTTTTCTTGATAATCTGTAAATCTTTTAATTTCTCTTGAACCATTGGGTGCTTCTTCATCAATAACCTTTAAAATCCTTCCAACTTTTGTGGGCCATAAATTAAATTCTTTTCCAATTTCGCTTAGGGATGTTGATTCTCCTTTTTCAATACATTCATAATATCTGTTTAGCACTCCTAAAACTAATGGCACTGAAGCAGTACTATTTTTTGCTTTTGAAAAATATTCTAATGTCTTTGTGTAAGCTCTGTTTCCTTTTTCTATACCTATTTGTTTAGTTGCAGTTCCTAGTTCATCTAAAAGGTCTTCTAGTTTTTGCCTTTCCTTTTTTCCTTTCTCATCTGCAATTCTTTCCTTCTCATCTGCAACCTTTTTCTTTTTTTCTTCTCTTTCTCTTTCTAAATATTTTACATTTTGTTCTTGCCAAACGCCATCAAGTCTATGGGTTTTAGAAAATAATTGAATACATGAACGAGTTACTTCTCTTCCTTCCTGTGTTTCTAGTGTTGCAATTAATCCATAAGGCAGGCCTTGTCTTATTCTTTTAATTCTAAGATTTCTTACTTCTTTGCTTGGATGATTAAGTTCATTTACAATATTATAAACCATTTTTCAGTTTGTATCTTGAATAAGCAGCACGAACACTGCTTTTGGTTCTGGGGTAAAATGCAGAACTTACAAGTAATTTAATTTGATCCCAATTTGTCCCTGTTTTTTTTAAAAAATCAATATATTCGATTTCAGAATGGACTTGATTTCCAATAACAATAAATTTTCCATTATCATAAGGTATAAATCCTCTTGCTGTAAGACCCTCCATACTTCTAGTATAAGCTGTATCTTTCATATGTTTTCTTCCAATTTTTTTTAATTCTTCGGGACTTAAAGTTAATTCCAGACAGTTTCTTATTGCAACCCGAGCAACTCTTTTGTCTAAATCTTCTTCTCTTTTGTATAGGCTGCCACTTTCAAGTGTGAGTTTTTCAAGTCTGTCTAAATTTAGTTCAGCTAATTCTGGAAGAGTTTTTCCTGCAACATAATTTTGAGTAATATCCTGATATCTAAAAGCAAGTTCCCTTCCAAGTTCATCTGCAAATTTGATTGCCCTTGTTCTTCTTTCACTTAGTTCAATATTCTTTTTTGCCATCTTGTTTTTTTAAATTACTAATAAATCTTTAAATGAACCATCTAAAAATTTTTCAAAGTTCCATTTATTTGAGTAATAATAACTAATAGTGTCTAAAACTCCTGCTTCATCTATTTGTTCATGAGACTTTTCTACTTCTTTTTTAGAAGTCCAACCACTATCAAAACCTAATGATAGGTCCATCTGGTGTTCTTTATCCCCATATCCTGCTTTTAACCAGTCTTGAACGATTGCTTTTGCAAGAGTTCTTTCTTCTTTTATTCCGGATCTAAAAAGAAAATCAATATATTCCTGTGGACCATTAAATCTTGAATCAACAGTATCATTATATTTTCTAATTATCCTTGCAGTTGTTGCAGGTTCAAGTAAGGAACACATTACTTCTAGTGAAAGTCCTGCAATTTTACCTAATTCATTTTCAGAATTTCCACTAAATAATGCAGGAGTTCTTACTGCTTCAAGTGTTCCTGCATCAGGGTTATCTTGATTTGGTTTTACTTCATAACCTCTTACTGTTGCAGATATTTGGGGCAGATTATATTCAAACCTTACATGATGCATTCCATTTGACTGAGGAATATCTAATTCAATATCATATTTTCTTCCAACTTTTTGTACCGGACAAACAATTATTTTTTGATCAGACATGAAACTGTTTAACTTGGGTTCCATTGGACTTTTATCGTATAAATATTTGTGAGTTGGTCTTGGTTTTTTTACCCCTAATGCAGCTAAGCATTCAGTGACACGATTTGCTCTTAAATGATTTGTAAAATTTTCAAGAGCAGATACTGCATAATTGTATGATTGTCTTGAATTATCTTCTGTTTCAAATGGCTGATAAACTATTCCTTTGTCAGTTAGATTTTTTACCTGAACCGGGAGGTCTTTAAGATTACCTATAGGGGTATTTATATTGATTTTACCCCTAAGTATATCTGCATAAATAATCTCAGTTACTTCTTGTTCTAACCTATTTTGATAAGCATTATCCATAGAACAATATGTCTTAATTACCTTAAAAACCTTTGCATTAGTTGTTACTACCCAGTTACTACAAAATAGAAAGATTTAAATAGTTTAAACTTCTGTTAATAAGTATAATTAATTTCACCTCTTTTCCCCAGAAGAGCAAAGACATGATTTTTCATGAAACTAGCTCTTTCTAGGGTTTAATTCTCTTTTATCTTTAGATATAAAATAAAATGTCAATAGGTTTATCACTCGGATGCTATCAAATGCAGAAACATTCTCTTAGCCATAGCCAGAGACTTTATCTAAATCAAGTTTTAGAACAACTACAGACTTTAAGACATCCAGAATTTCCAAATGCTGCAAAAGGACTTGATGGAATGCTTACTGCAGATTCTATTCTTAAATGTAGAAATTCCTGCGGAGTCTTAATTGGCGGACTTTGTGAAGAAGTTTGGAGTAGACAGACTAAACCTGAAGATTTACTTAAGCATAAAGATGTTGATGTATTAGTTCTTAATCCTGAATTTAAATTGCAACAAAATTTTGAAGGAGGAATTGACTGGTGGTTGCAAAAACAAGGAAGAATAAAATTAGCTTCAGACCTGGGATATTCAGATCAAAATGAAAGCTGGAATGAAAATACAAATCAAGTAGTTCTTGGATTTCTTGCATATCAACACTCTACATTACCTAAAACAATTAAGCCTGGGCTTTATATTCCTTCTCCAGACTGGATAGTTGAAATGAGAAAACATGAAGCAATTTCCCGGATAGATTTTTCAAGGGTTAATGTTGAAGTTGATGATAGTTTTGAACAAGCATTTTATAATAAAATAAGAAAAAGAGTAAAAACAACTCTTCCCAAGTTTGTTTTAGATAAATTTTCTGGACAAGTGCTAGATGAAAAATATGAAAGAAACTATTCCAAGGTAACTGAAGTAAAACTTAAGGGACTTAGTCTTGGACAAATTGCTGGAATAAACAGATTTAATGAAAATTATGAAGAAAATATCTCCAGTCAATAAAAATATTTAAGGAGTAAGTCTATCTCTGTCTCTTGGGAATAAAACTGCTTCTCTAATGTTTGGAAGTCCTAAAATTAACATAGTTATTCTTTCAACGCCCATTCCCCAACCTGCATGCATTGGAGCTCCATATCTAAAACTATCAATATAATCTTTGAAGTTTTCAACTTTCATTTTTTTTGCTTTAAATCTTTCAATTAATAATTCTGGAAGATGAATTCTCTGACCACCTGAAGAAATTTCCATTCCTTTGTAAATTGCATCAAATCCTTTTGCTAATTGTTCTTTATTAGGTCCGTTTTTATCACTAGGCATTATATAGAATGGTTTTCCTGAAAGTGGCCAGTCATGCACAAAAACAATTGTATCTGGATAAAGTTCTCCAAGTTTTCTTTCAGCTTCTGGAGAAAGGTCATCCTTACCAACATGGATTTTTTCTTTTTTCATTATCTCTGCAACTTCATGAAATGTTAAATATTTGATTTCAGGAACTTTTAACTTAACTTCGTATATTTCCAGTTCCTTGGGATTTTTTTCTAAAACTCTTTTTATCATGTGTTGGACGCATCTTGCAAGAACATCCATAACAATTTTATCATCTGCAAAGGCCATTTCAAAATCATATTGTCTTGATTCATTTAAATGCCTTGTAGTGTTATGTTTTTCAGCTCTCCAAACAGTAAAAACTGCAAAGACTTTTTCCATAGAACAAGCAAGCATTTGTTTGTATAATTGACAACTTTGTGAAAGTAGTGCCTTTTTTTCAAAATATTGAACTGGATAAACTTCTGTTCCCCCTTCTGAACTTGTTCCAATTATGGATGGAAAAATACATTCAATTGCTCCTTCTTTTTCCATAAATTCCCTATATGCCTGTAACAATGTATTATTAATCTTAAAAATTGCCTGAGTTCTTTCCCTATGTAAATCTAAAAATCTATAATCCAGTCTTTTAGGAAGTTCTGTTTTAGAATGGTCAGAAACATCAATTGGAAGAGGATGTTCTGCTTTTGCAATAATTTCAATTTCAAGGGGGTTTAATTCTTTTCCACCAGGAGCTTGCTTTGAATCTTTTAGAACTCCTTTAATTCTCACAACACTTTCTCTTGGAATTTCATTCATTAACTCAAAAATCTTTTCATCTGTTTCCCCTTTTATCCCTACAACCTGGATTCTTCCAGTAATATCTCTTAAAACAATAAATCTAACTTTACTTAAGTCCCTAGTATCATGGACCCAACCATAAAGTTCGACTTCTCCTTTTTTTAAGAAGGCTTCTTTAATATAGGTTCTTTTGTTAATTTCCATATTTAGAACACAAATTCCCGATTTAAAAATTCTTCTATTAACTAGATTTCTTATTTTTTAATTAACTTATTTATTATCTCTGTAGCATCTTTTCCAGAAACTTTTCCTTTAAACTTATTCATAACAAGGCCCATATATCCTCCTATTGACAATCCTGGTTTTTCTTTGACAATCTTTGCAATTTCTTCTTCTATTTCCGATAGATCAATTTTTTCAATTTTTATTGCATCTTCAAATGATTTTCCTTTTGCAATTTCTTCCATAACATGTTTAACATCGTTCATTTCTATTTTTTTTTCAACAATTGCACGAATGATACTTTCAATTATGTCTAGAGTTAGTATTTCATCAATATCTTTTATATTTTCATGACTCGCAATCTCTTTTGGAATTAGTAATAAAATTTTTGCAATAAAGTTAGGGTCATTTATTATGTTTAAGAGTGCTTTGAATTCATCAAATTTATTTCCATCTCCTATTAATTTAATCATTTCATCAGATAGTCCACTTTGTTTTAATTCCCCTCTTATTTCACTTCTGAGTCTAGGTAGCTCTTTTTTTACTGCATCAATCATTTCTCTTGAAATTCTGAGCAGTGGCAAGTCTGTTTCAGGATACATTCTTGCTGCTCCTGGCATGGGTCTTAAGAACTCGCTTGTTCCATCTTCTTTTGCATTTCTAACTTCACTTCTTAAACTGTCAAGTTTAAGATTTTCAGTCTGTCTTTTAATCTCATTTTCAATAACTGGAATAAACATTTTAACATCCTGAAAACCTTTTATTTCAACTCTTGGATGGCCTGCAATAGAAATGTTTACATCTTGCCTGATAGTTCCAATTCCCCTTTTAACCTTGCAACTTCTTAAAACATCTCCTAAAAATAGAGCAACTTCTTTTGCTTGGTTGGCACTTTTAATATCTGGAGCAGTTCCAATTTCAACTAAGGGGATTCCAAGTCTATCTAATTTAAAATTTGTTCCTTGAACCTCATCAGAATTATCATCTTTATTATTTGCAGGTCTTGCAGCATCTTCCTCTAAATTAATTCCTTCTATTCTAACTCTTCCGTATTTAGTATCAACATAACCATCTTTTGCAATTAAAACTGTTCTTTGAAATCCTGAAGTATTTGAACCATTGACAACAGTTTTTCTCATAATCTGAGCAATAGGTAAAATTTCGCAGTTTAAAAGCAAAGCAATTTGCATTGCAATTTTTAATGCTTCTTTATTGATTTGGTGAGGGGGTTCTTCATCTAGTTCAACTAAACAAGTTGTATCATAAGCATGATATACAAATTCTCTATCTCTTGAGACTTCATACTTTGCTGCAGCATCAACTTCTCCACTTTCTCCTGCAACTGCATGAAGTTTTCTTTTTACTTTTAATTTGGGATCATCACTCCTAAGAATACTTGGACAATTGCAAAATAACTTGTTTGTATCAAGCTGCTGATGAATTTCAATACCTGATTTAATTTCCATAAATTAGCTAGATAAAATGCATATATAAAATTAGTGTTGGCTTTTTATAAAATCTCAATCAAAAATCGGTTTTTAAATCCTTATAATTTTAAGCTATTCTTACAATATTGCCTTGTTTATCAATTTCAATAAAGTTATTAGTTAGGTTATTTTTGTAATCAGAGCATTGGTTTTCAGGCAGGTTATCATCTGAATTTCTAGGAACATTAACTATATCCACAGAATAATTTCCACAGGTTCCAAGACACTGAGAATTAAAGTTCATTTTCATTGTGTATGCACTTTGATAAAGGTTTATTACACATTTAACTGTATTTGAGTCTATAACATAATCTGGAATGCCATCAGGGTTTCCATGACGAACCCAATTACCTGAAGAATCTTTTATCCAGCTGTCTTCTCCGCCATTTAAAACTCTTAAACAAATAATAATAACTACAATTATTAAAATAATTATAATTCCAATAACTCTAGAAGTTTTTCTCTTTTTCATAGAATAATTATAAATTGATTATTTATAAAGATTCGGAATTAATTTAAAAATTCATCTCCTAATCTGGGATTAAATTCTCCGCTAATGTTTTCAAGCATTTTTTGTTTTGTTACAACACTTCCTCTCCAGGATTTATGTCCTAAAACCCATCCTAATTTTACAAGAGCAGTTTCAGGCAAAATATCTTCTAGATAAATAACTCCTGTTTCAAGTATTCTTCTTGCAGATTCATAAACATAAGGGTCTAGCCTTCCATAAAGAGTTTGAGGTACAGCATAGACAAACATGCCTTTTTGAATTATTTTTTTTAACTCAGGAATCCAATTATTTTTTCCTTGATTTGCAACCTGTCCTATTCCCATGAATTCAATAATTAGTCCCCTATATCCTTTCTTTTGATAATAATCCAGTATTTTCGGGTCTTGACCAGGATAGAACTTAATCAAAGCAATTCTGTTGTCAAAAACTGCATCAACATTGGTTTTACTTTGCTTGCCCCTTTTGTTATACTCTAAACTAGTTTCAATTTTTCCATCAGGCCAGATTTTTGCAATTGGTCTTGTATTTATTGGCCTAAATGTATCTCTTCTGGAAGTATGCATTTTTCTTGCCTTTGTCGCTTTTAATGCATAACAATAATTATCATCTGAATTTGCATGACCTACAATCATTACTTCAGCAATGTCTGATAAAGCAGCTTTTGCTGCACACATTAAATTCATTCTTGAATCAGAACTTCCTCTATCACTTGATCTTTGAGAATAGGTCAAAATAACTGGTTTGTTTAATTTTCCCAGCATAAAACTGAGCACTGCCCCTGTATAATGCAAAGTATCAGTACCGTGAGTTATTATGACTCCTTTTACATTAGGGTCATTTAAAGATCTTGAAACAATTTTTGCAATTCTTATCCAGTCAACAGATTCCATGTTTTCACTCCATTTCATAAATGGACTGGTAACTCTAATATCTGCAATGTCAAATATTTCAGGATAGGTTGAAAAAAATTCCTTAGGGTTTGTTAAATCCTTAACTCCTCCGGTTTTAGGGTCTAATTTTGAAGAAATAGTTCCACCTGTAATAATAAAATCAATAACTGGCTTTTGATGAGATAATTCAAATTTTTTAGTGTCTTTTTCTTCTATTTTCCTTTTCTCTAAAATTTTTATTTCTTTTAAGTCTTCTTTCTTTAGTCCTATATTATAACCATTACTAAGTTTCAATAAAATAATTCCTGCATCAGGACTTTCTAGTAAAATTCCTTTTTCAGATTTATCCTTTAGGACAACTTCTATTGTGTCCCCTACTTCTGGTTTTTTAAAAGGTTTTTTCATAAAGAATAATAGAAACAAATGATATAAAAAACTATCTTTAGTTTATTGTTTTAAACTCCTTTAAAGACCCTTTCAATTTCAGAAGCAGTTATAAAATCCATATTAGTCACTTTTCCCCCTATATCCCATCTTGTTAACTGAAATAAAACCTTTGAATAGTAAATATGCATGTCTGGATGATGATCATTTTTTTCAAAAAAAGGACTTATTTTAACGAGAAAAGCCAAAACCTCTAAAAATTCTTTAAATTGAAATTCTTTTTCTATTTTATTCTCTTTGTATTTCCATCCAGGAATCTCTTTTAATTTTTCATTAATCTCTTTTGGATTTAATACTTGGATATCTGGCCTCATTATAAAGTAAGTCACTTCAACTATAAATATTTTTCCAGATTCTAATAATTAATATTAATTTGGAACATTAAAAAAATTATTAAACCCTCTTTTCATTCATTCTTTATGGAAAACATAAAAAGTGCAATGATCGGTCTTGAAATCCATGGATATCTTGATACCTCAGAAAAATTGTTTTGTAATTGTAAAAATTTTCATGATATGAAACAAATTTCTCCGAATACAAATATCTGTCCGATTTGTACAGGTCAACCTGGATGTAAGCCTATGCTTCCGAATTCAGACGCAGTAACAAAAATACTTCAAATTGGTTTAATGCTTAATTGTAAACCTAATTTAATTGAAGATAAGAAGCCTCTTATCTTCCAAAGAAAACACTATAGCTGGCCAGATATGCCTACAGGTTATCAAAAAACAATTTCAGGTTCTCATTCGCTTCCTCCTGTTGAAAATGGAGAGTTTCTTGGAATAAAAATTAGAGAAGCTCATTTGGAAGAAGATCCTGCAGCATGGAATCCTGAAACCGGAAAGATAGATTATAATCGAGCAGGAGTTCCACTGGTTGAAATTGTAACAGAACCGGATTTTAAGACTCCTGAAGAAGTTGAGATATGGCTTAGGCAATTAATACTTACACTTTCTTATATTAAGGCACTTAATAAAGATGCAGGAATAAAAGCTGATGTTAATGTAAATATCAAAGGGGTCTCAAAGCGAGCTGAAATAAAAAATGTTAATTCTGTAACTGAAATTGTAAGGGCAATTATTTCTGAACTTACTAGACATCAAAAAGAAAAACCTCAAAGTCAAGAAACCAGAAGATGGAATTCTGAAAGAAATATTACTGAACTTATGAGAACTAAAGAACAAGCAGAAGATTATAGATTTATTCCTGATCCGGATCTTCCTGGAATTAAAATTAGTAAACAAAGAATAGAAGAGATTAAAAAATCCCTTCCAGAGTCTCCTATGGAAAAACTTGATAAAATCATTAAAAAACATAAAATAAACAAAGTTGATGCAGAAGTTCTTATTAAGAATCTTGACATAGCTGAATTATTTGAAAAAGTAATTGAAAAGATTTCTCCACAGATAGCTTTGCCTTGGATAACTGTTGAATGGCTTGGAGTTTTAAATTATAACAAAAAAACAATGGATGATGTTAGTATTAATCCTGAACACTTAACTGAGTTGTTGCAATTACTTGAACAACATAAAATAACTCCGCTTAATGCAAAAGATATACTTAGAAAATTCATTCCAAAATCATATAGTCCAAAAAGTGAAGCAAAAGATTCTCTTGTAATTACTGATGAAAAACAACTTGACAAGATAATTGATGAAGTTCTTTCTAAAAATAAAAAATCAGTTCAAGATTTTAAGGCGGGTGAAGGAAAGGCATTCAACTTTTTAATGGGGCAAATAATGACTGCAACTCAGAAAAGAGCAGATTTTATCACTATCAAAAGAATTCTTGAGCAAAAATTAAGGTAACCTTTAGATATATAAACCCTTAATAATTGAAATCATAATGAAAAAGGATAATTTTAAGAAAAGAGATTTTAAGAAAAAGAATTTCTTTAAGGGAAATGACAATTTTCGACCTAAAGATAGAGCGAACTCCTTTGAAAAATTTATTTCAAAATCTGCTGAAAAAAAAGATATAAATGAAATTAATCAAGATTTCTTTGATAAAGATGTTGAAGTATCTGGACTTGTTGAAAGAATAGCTCAAACTGGCGGACCTACTATTTTTGTTATTTCAGATGGAACTGGAACCCTTGCTTTAAAGGGATTTATTGGCCAGGGTCAAAGAGCTTATCCTGAAATAAATGAAGGGGATACAATAAGGGCCACTGTTACAATCAATGAATATAACAAAGAACTTGAGGGTGAAATAAAAAAGGTAGCTAAACTTGATGAAAAAGAACATGAAGAATACCTGGATAGAATAATAGGACTTCAGAAAAAAAGAGCAGAAATAAAAGAAATTCCATTTCTTGTTAAAAGTCCAATTCTTGAAAAATTAAAACCGCTTTTAATCAAAGCTGCTTCTGAAATACGTCTTGCAATAATTCAAAGCAGACCTATAATTGTAAGACATCATAATGATACTGATGGTTATTGTTCTGGTTATGCTCTTGAAAAAGCAATAATTCCACTAATTGAAAAAGAACATGGGAGTGAAAAAGCAAGCTATGAATTCTTTCTCAGAGCTCCTTCTCAGGCTCCTTTTTATGAAATAGATGATTCTATTAGGGATACTGCAACTTCACTTAGAAATGTTGCCAAGTTTTCTAATAAAATGCCTCTTATTATTATAACTGATAATGGTTCTACTCCTGAAGATTTATTTGCAATAAAACAAGGAAAAATCCATGGGGCAGAATTTATTGTAGTTGACCATCATTTTTTTGATGAAGATGTTATTTCAAAAGAAGTGCTTACTCATATTAGTCCTTTTTTAGTAGGAGAAGATGGAGCAAGATTTTCAGCAGGGATGCTTTGTGCTGAACTTGCAAGACTTATTAATAACCTTCCAGGACTTGAAATATTACCTGCAATTGCAGGTCTTGCAGACAGAATTGATATTAATAATCCTGAAGTAATTGAAGAATATATTAAAATTGCAAAAAAAGAAGGTTATACAAAAGAACTTTTAATTAATATTTCAAAAGTTATTGATTTTGTTTCTGCAAAAATAAGATTTATGGAAGTAAGAGAATATATTGGAGTTATTTTTGGAGAACCTAGAAATAAACAAAAAGAATTAGTGGGTCTTATGGCACCTTATATTATCCAACTTGAACAAAAGGGACTACAGATTGCAAAGACTAGTTCAAAAACTGAAAAAATAGGAAAAACAACTCTTCAATTAATGGATATTGAAAATACTTTTCCTGGATTTGGTTTTTATCCTAAACCTGGAAAATGTGTTGGAATGTTACATGATGATATTCAAACTTCAAAAGGAATAGATAACTTAGTTACTGCAGGCCTTATGAATACTGCAATTACACTTAGAGCAACCGATAAATCTAATTTTTCAATGCATGAACTTATAACTTATCTAAATAAGAAGTCTCCAAATTCTTTTGTTGCAGGCGGAGGACATAAGAATGCAGGCTCAATTACTTTTCTTCCAAACAAACAACAAGAAATCCTTGAATTACTTAAGATTTTTATAAAAGACAGGCAATAAAATAACTGCTTGTTCTAAAACAATCTAATAAAACTTTACGAAGTTTTTCACGTTTAAAAATTCAATAAAAAAATAATAAAAATAAAATAAATTTATCTTCTTTTTGGTTTAGTCCTTTTCTCTCTCGGATTACAATAAGGACATACAGGTACTAAAGTTATCCATACTGCTTTTAATATTAAGAACACTCCAATAACAATTCCTAGATTCCAATTAGGCAAATAATATCCTATTAAGATAAGAATTAAACCCAATACAAGCCATTTCATTGACATACATTTAGATGAACAACCACTATAATTTTCCATTTCACACCTCCTTTTATAACTTGGTTATATAAGGGGATTTAAGTATTTAAAGGTTATTTAAACCTCTTCATGCAATAATCAACTAATTCTTCTCCTTCAAGCATTCTATTTTCAGTATCTGTTCTTATCATAAATATTTTTTTACCTGTAAGGTCTAAAAAAACCTTTAAATCACTTTTTTTTATTTTAATAAAACAGAGTATTTTATTTTCATTATTTAGTTCAAATTCAACAAATTCCATCATCATATAATCATTTAAATGATTATAAATTTTTGAAGGAAAATAACTTCTTAGAATTTCATCCATAATCATCCTTTTGTAACCATCTATATTTGGGTCTTTTAATTTTTTAAATTCTTCTTTAATTCCAATTATTTCAAAATCATGACTCATCTTATCATTCTCACCTTTTTTCTCTTTTACCCCTATTACTAAATTTCCCCCCTCAGAATTTAAAAAAGCAGCAATTGATCTTGCAATAATTACTTTTGATGCTTTTTGCTTAAATGTGTGCAAATCATAAGATTTAGTCTGTTTTATTTCCTGATCTGAAATATTAAGGCTCCATAAGCAACTTGACTTGAATTCAACATGAAGACTTTCTCCATTTTTAATCAATGTTTCTATTTCCTGCATATTTTTTTTATTTTTCTCTTCATCATTCAATATTATTTTTTGAACTCTTCCAATCTCTCCTGTTTTTAGTCTAACGGTTATTCCATAAGTATTAAAAGAATCCCTTGAGGCAAGGTCTTCTACAATGCCTTTGGCTATCTTGTTTTGTTTGGTCAAGATTTCTACTTTCATGCCTTTTTTTATATTTTTTAAATATTGGTTTTCCATCTGAATATGATGAGGAAAAGCTTATTTTTAAGTCTGTCTTGCTATTTTTAAGTTAAAACTATTATTGCATTAATTTTTCTTAACTCGCTTTATTAAAAAATCTATTATTTCTTCAATTAACTTAGTTCTTTCATTTTCAAAAAAGTCAAGTCCGGGGGTAGTGTTTACTTCTAGAACAAACCATTTACCATCTTTTTTTAATAAATCAACTCCGCAAACATTAATTTTTATTGTTTTCATTAATTTTTTTATTATTTCTTTTAATTTTCCATCAATCTTAAATTTTTTATTTTTCTTTTCGTAAATTCCTGTTTTTTTCCAGCCTGGGGCGTTTTTAATTGCAGTTTGCATTATTTTGTTATTTATCACAATCACCCTATAACTTGGGGAAGGTATAAATTCCTGAGCAATTATTGGCATCCTGCCCCCCCTTTTCCAAAATTTCTTTATTATCTGAACTGCTTCATCTAAAGTATTTGCTTTTGCAACATATTCTCCACAACAACCTTCAACTCTCTTTAAAATAACAGGCCATCTTTTAAAGTCAAGAAGTTCATATTTTGCAACATTCAAATTTTCTGAAAGAAGAATTGTATCGGGGACTGGAATTTTATGGTCATGACATTTTAAAAAAGTAATCCATTTATCCTCTAGATAATAATAGGTTCTAGATGAGTCTACAACTCTTTTACCAAGTTCTTCAATTGTTTTTACAACTTCATAAGCAAAATCTTCAGCACTATTATTAAAGACTATGTCGCATTTTTTTGCTTTTTCTTCTATTTCTTTTTCACTCAATTTTTTAGAGATATTAAACATAACTAGTTCAATTTTTTTCTTTTTTGCAACTCTAATAAAAGATTTTTCATCACCTTTTAATTTTCTCTCGCAGAATATATATCCTATAGTAATTTTTTTCTTCATCTATAAAATAAGAATTCTTTATTTAAAATCTTTTATGTTTCTAATTAAGTTTAAATATGCTTAAATGTTCATATGAAAAAAGAGAAAGAAAATGATTTACATACCAATTATAGGCGCCTTACTTGAAGCAACAGGAATGATTCTTGAAAAGAAAGTAATGAAAAAGAAGAATATGAATTACAAGAATTATACTGTATATGGATTTTTTGCAATTGTTATTGCAATGATTCCATTTCTTTTATTTTTTTGGAGAGTTTCTCCTGAAGCATTACAATTAAAGAATTTGCTTGTAATGGCCGGAGTTGTTTTATCTGCGCTTTTTGCAAATATGTTTATTTTTTATTCTTTGAAGCGAGAAAGTTTATGCGAACTTGAACCAATAAGGCTCATGCAACCCCTGTTCACTATTCTTTTTGCTTTTATCTTAAGTTTCTTTTTAACAGCTTATTCTGATGAAAGAAATACTTCTATTTTAATACTGGCTTTAATCGCAAGTATAACTCTTATTGTAACTCATTTTAAGAAAGATCATTTAAATTTTGATAAATATATACTCGCGGCATTAGTTGGAAGCATTCTTTTTTCAGTTGAACTTGTTTTATCAAAAATTATCCTGCAATATTATTCTTCATGGAGTCTTTATTTTATTAGATGTTTATTAATTTTAATCATTGCTGCTGCAGTTTTTAGGCCTAATTTTAAAAAAATAGACAAACAAACTCATTATTTTACATGGATAATTGCATTTATCTGGATATTTTATAGAATGATATTGTATTGGGGATATGAATCATTTGGAATAATTTTTACAACTATTTTACTTATTTTAACCCCTGTTTTTATTTTTGTACTTGCAAGGATATTTCTTAAAGAAAAAATTACTTTTAAACAGATAGTCTCTACCATAATCATAATATTATGCGTTGCTGCGGCAATTCTTATAAAAAATTATGAAATTATTCTGAATCTTTTCCTCAGTCTCTTTTAGACTAATTTTTTTTATTTTTGAGATCATTTTGTAACTTTCTATTACATTTGCAGGTTCATTTGGAAATGCTCCTTTTATCGGATGCAAAAAAGGACTGTCTGTCTCACAAAGCAAATTTTTAATTGGAACTATCTCAATTATTTTCTGGAAATGCTCTGAATTTGTCACATTTGTCGGGATTGAGAGTATCCAGTTATTTTCAATAATTCTTTTTATCAGTTTAAAGTTTCCATTAAAACAGTGCATCATCACTTTTTTGCAATTTTCTTTTTCCAAAATTTCAATAACTTTTTCTTCTGCTTTTCTTGAATGAACAATCAGAGGAATATTAAGTTCACTTGCCAGGTTTATAAATCTTGAAAAATTCTTTTTTTGCTTTTCAAATTCACTACTTTCTTTTAAATCAATTCCAACTTCCCCAATTGCAATTATTTTATCCTTGTTTTTTCTGATAAAATTAATATCTTCTTTTATTTCATCTTCAGTTAGTTTTAACATCTCAATAGGGTCTATTCCAAGGGCGACTTTTACTTCATTATATTTTTCACCTAATTCCAAGGCAAGCTTCATAGTCTTTAGATTAACAGAATTATATACTATTATTTCAACTCCTGCTTTTTTTGCATTATTTATTGCTTTTGGAATATCTTTTAGGAGTTCTAAATGGCAATGAGTGTCGATAAACATTTTAACAAATCCGGAACTATTTATTTTAGATTATTATACGAGCCTGAGAGGAATCGAACCCCTATCAACCGGGCCGAAACCGGTTATTCTATCCGTTGAACTACAGGCTCATCTGATTATTATTTTGAATAATTGTGAATTAATAAGATTATGGGTAATAACCGTAAATTTTATAAGTTAGGCAGATTTAACTTATTTATGAAAACACTTGAGAGCAGAGTTGCTGGCCAAGCAAGGCCTGATTATATTCCTAGTCGGAACTAAAGGTAGATTACCTCTTTATTCTATATCTTATTTATTAGATGATTTTATAGAACAATATGAACAAGAATCTAGAACCCTTATTAGCCGAGATTATGACGAAGTTGATAGAATAAGGCAAAATCCAGACCTCTTAATTAAGAGTTATTTATTTTTTCAAATTGAGCCATTTTTATTGCCTTTTTATCTAAAAAAGTAATTCAACAAGTTTTTAAACAATAAATCAATCTAATTTATTATGGCAAAAGAAAAACAAGAAAAGAAAGAACTTGGAATAACTGCTGAAAAAGATGAATTTTCAGACTGGTTTACCCAGATAATGCTAAAGGCAGATTTAGCTGACTACAGCGAGGTTTCTGGATGTATTGTGTTTAAACCAACTGCTTATGAGATTTGGGAAAATATAAAATATTTTGTTGATTCTGAATTTAAAAAAATTGGAATTAAGAATGCTTATTTTCCATTACTTATCCCTGAAAAATTTCTTTCAAAAGAAAAAGAACATGTAGAGGGTTTTTCTCCTGAAGTTGCTTGGGTAACTCATGCTGGCGATACAAAACTTTCTGAAAGACTTGCAATAAGACCAACTTCTGAAACAATAATGTATCCAAGTTATTCTAAATGGATAAGGTCTTGGAGAGATTTACCACTTAAAATTAATCAATGGAATAATGTAGTAAGATGGGAGTTTAAACATCCGGTTCCTTTTCTTAGAACAAGAGAATTTTTATGGAATGAAGGTCATACTGTATTTTCAACAAAAGAAGAAGCTGAAAGTGAAAAAGATCAAATAATTAATATTTACAACAAGGTATGCACAGAATACTTAGCACTTCCTTCACTTATTGGAAGAAAATCTGAAAAGGAAAAATTTGCAGGAGCAGAATACACTGTTTCAATGGAATTTTATATGCCTAATGGAAAAGCGATTCAAGGTCCTGATTTTCATCATGATGGTCAGAAATTTTCAAAGGCTTATGATATTAAATTTTTAAATAAGCAAGGAAAAGAAGAGTATGCTTATCAGAATACTTTTGCAATAACAACAAGAATGCTTGGAGTAATGTTTGCAATTCACTCTGACGCGAAAGGACTTATTCTTCCTCCAAGAATTGCTCCAAATGAAATCGTAATAATTCCTATATTTTCAGATGAAAATAAAAAAACAGTTCTTTTAGAAATAAAAAAAATAGCAGAATCGCTTAAAGAATATGACCCTATTATAGATGATCGAGAAGATCAAAGGCCTGGATTTAAATTTAATGAATATGAACTTAGGGGAATTCCATTAAGGCTAGAAATTGGGGAAAGAGACCTTTCTAAAAAAGAAGTAACTGTTGTAAGAAGAGATACTCTTAAGAAACAATCAATTAAAATAGCAGAACTTAAGAAAGAAATTCCTGCAATACTTGAAGATATTCAGAAAAATTTATTTAAGAAAGCTGAAAAATTACTTCAAGATAATATTGTTTCTGTTAAGACACTAAAAGAACTTGAATCTGCAATAAAAAATAAAAAAATAGCACTCACTCCAATGTGTAATTCAATTGAATGTGAAGATAGTTTAAAGTTTAAGACAAATGGGGCAAAGGTTCTTAATATTTCTGAAGACCAACCTAAAATAAAAGGTAATTGTGCATTATGCAATAAGCCTGCAAATTATATTGCAAGAGTTGGAAAGTCTTATTAGTTCATATAAACATTCGAAGGGTTTTTAAATCACTTAATTCTAAAAACTGAATGCCAAATTTAAAATTAAACCCTGAGGTAAGAGCAAAAGTAGTTCATTATGTGACTGAAAGATTTTCAGAAGAGATTTCACTTCTTTATCCATGCAAGAAAATAGAAGACTTAGTTGGAGAATTATCCAGTGATGATTTGACTGCTATTGCCGTAGATGAAACTCCTTTGATGGGAATTGTTAAAATGATTGGAACTCCTGAAATTAAATCAGTTTATTGGCAGATAATACATAACTATCCGGATATGGGCATGATGTATCCTGATGCAAATATATTTGAATTACCTCAAAATCAATTAGAAATGCTTGCAAGAGGAGTTCCACTTAAGGAAGTTTTAGGAAAACCTACCCAGGAATTAGATATAATTTCAAGACAAAATCCCAATCCCATGGATCCACCTTCTAGAAAAAGAGTTGATTACTTAAGACCTGCATCTCCAAGACAAGCTTTTTTTGGTGGAGGAAAAAGGGTAAGTGTCAGTGATCCTGGCAATAATAATTATCGTGGAAGAGGCGGAGCAGAATAATCTTTTTTTATGCAAATTTGTTTAATATAAAATCAGGAGCTAATCTGTTTTTAATATAATTTTCTTTTACTTCTAATGGAAGTGTTTTAAATTGGTCAACTATTTTTCTACAATTCTTACTTTCGCATTTACATTTCATTGTCCAAAGACCTCCTCCTGACTCTTCTATTTTTTCTTTATTATCATCCATTGTTGTAGAATAATCAAATGTTATTTCTTCATTTTCTTTAATGTCTTTTAATGCAACAAGTTCGTTTTTGCCTCTTAAGAATGAGTTAGGGTCACAAGAATGATTTGCACTTCTATAAGGTTCATCAAGATCAATATAAGTTTCATTATCAATTCCAAGAGGGTCTGAGCCTTCTTCAAGATCATTATCCACTCTTGCAATCATTTCATCAATATCCATTAAATGTCCCTGCATAAAACAAATTGTTTCTCCTTTTTTTATTTGAGTTATGGCAAAAAGCCCTCTTCCAGAAATTCTTGATTTTCCTGCTTTAATTTTTTGATTCATAGTAGTAAGTTTTAGAAAGAGTTTACTTGTTTTTTTCTATTATTTCTTTGCAAAGGTCTTTGCAACTATTAATGGGAATAAAATCGTTGCATCACCAAATACTTTTATAGATTCTGAGTCGGGTTTTATTTTTCCCCAAGAAACTGCTTCATCCGGTCTTGCACCTGCATCACTTCCATCCCATTCCTGCATAGTATTAATATACACTGCGTAATCAGTTCCATTTCTCATCATATTTGCATTGTTTATATGGTGTTTTATAACTCCTCCTCCAAGGATTATGATTCCAGTTTTCTTCTGGACTATTGTAAACTCATTCATATCATGAACATCTCCTGCAATGTCTAGTTTGAAATCCGGATGTTTATATATAAAAAAATGAATCATGTCCCCAATACTACCATCGATTATTGCAGGACAATAAACTTTTATATCATTTTTATAACACCAGTAATAAATACTTCTTTCATCATTTATTTCTTTTCCAATTATTTTAATAAATTCTGAAACCGTAATTATATTTCCGGTTTTTTTCTGCTCTTCATAAATCTTTTCTAAGATAGGGGTCATAAAATCTTCAAATTCACAATATCTATTATTTGGTATGTAGATATTTCCTGCTCTGTTTACTCCTTTTTTATTTAAGAGTTCTCCAGATGCACTAAATTTTCCAACTTTAAAATCTCCAAGACATTTAATAAAGTCTTCTTCGATTCCGCCTGCAGTTGTAACAATAACTTTTACTTTGTTATGTTTAGCTAGATATCTAAAAACATCACGAAGACCTGAAGTAACCAGGTTAGAAGTATATCCGAGATAAATAGTAGCATTATTTTTAATCATGTTCTTAATTATTTTAACAGCTTGTGCAAAATGGGTTGCTTGAAATCCGGTTGATTCAAAACTATCGAGCAGTTTTTCATAGTCTACACCTGAATCAAAGTCATATCCTTTAATTGAAAGACCTTCTATTTCTTCGCCTTCAAAAAGTACATTTTCTTTTGCAATTTCTTCAGTATTTTTTTCTGTTTTTTTACTTGTCATAGGTAAACCAAAAAAAGAGTCATATAAAAAGCTATCCTTTTCAAAGATTATTTTAGATTATCATCTTATTTATTAAATTTAGCATGAAATAATCTTTAATGGACAATATTAATTCAAAAGACATAATTATTATATTTATGGGAATTATCTTGACAGCTCTAATTGGATTAATAATGAAATTATCAGGTTATAATCTTGAAAAATTAGAAATAAACAATATTTTTCAGAATTTATTAATAGTAATCTTGATGGTTATTGCAATAGTTGTGATTGTTTATATGAAATTAAGAGAAATTAATAAGGAGTTAGACAATCAAAAATCCGGGCAACAAAAGCTAGGAGAAAAGCTTAAAATACATGAACAATTAATAGATATTAAAGCGGAAATAAAAGAATTGCAAAAAGAGGTCTTTAAAAAATGAGTAGAAGAACCGATCCCGTAGATACTGTATTTGACATAATAAAGATAATTGTAATCATAATTATAGGGGCTATAATGATAAAAGCCCTTTTATCCTTATTCTAAAATCTACCTTATAGTAATTTTTCTATATTTTCTTTAAATTTAGGAAGGTCACTAATAGACATTTTTGCACCGGTAGCGCTTTCATGGCCACCGCCTGTAGCACTCTCTATCCCTTTTATAGCTTCAAGTGTTAATTTTCTTATATTGCCTTTGCCTCGAATTGAAATATTTGCAATTTCTCCATTGATAAAAACAACTATTACTACTTTATCTGGAAATTCATAGACTAACTGATTTGCAATATTTGCGCTTAAACTTAAACTCCCTCCATACTGAAAATAAATAAATTTCTTTTTCGCAAGTTCTCTTGCTTTCTCCATAAGTTGTTGGTATTTTGAATCTATTTCGTTATATCTTTTTAAAATTTGTTTTGTATTTGAAGTTTCTTCTAAAATGTCCATTGGCCCTTTGACTTTTGTCATAAATTTAGTCATATTAACTACGTTTGTGATTGTGTCTTTTAATGAAAAGTCCAGAATTCTTGCAATTCTTCCAATTTCTGAATTATACAATACATCAAACGCAGATTCAGGGTTCTTTTTCGCAAGTTCGGGATATTCTTTTTCAAAAATACTATAAAAATTAGGCATGTAACAATCGCTGATGTTTCCAATTATTGCCAGCCAAATATCTTCTTTTTTGTTGGTTATTTTATAGGATAAATAAGAAACTGGTTCATTTGTTTTATCATTGAGATAGGGATTATAATAATTTATATCAGGGTCTTCTGGCTTCTCTACTTGATGATGGTCAATCCAGACTACTGGGAGATTATCTTTTTTTACTTTTTCCAGAAATTCTTTTGAGACAATGGGCTTATCAAGTATAAAAATATAATCGGGTTTTAATTCCTCAACTTTTCGGTAATAAGATGCATTTAAATCTGGAAATGACCTTATGACTACTCCTTTGCCCCTCTCAATATATCTTCGAAGCAAAAGAAAACTCATAAGCCCATCATTATCATTATCAAAGAAGAAAAGAGGATTTTGAGCTTTTTCAAGATGTTCTCTTATCTCATCTACTTGTCTAGGGGTTAGCATGTTGTTTGTTCAAGAAAAACATAAAGTCCAGATATATAAACTTAACCAAGTTCTAAAAGTAAATCATGTTTTGATTATTTATGCAATAATTTTTGTATTAATCTTTTGCTTTCTTCTTCACCATAAGCATAACTCATCTCAGATATTCTTCTTGCTCTTCTTTTTCTTTTCCTATTTTCCATGCTGTATCCTAAAAACAGCATAACTGCTGCTGCTAAGACCAGCAGTATCCAAGGACTAACTGATTCATAAAAAGAACCTATGTCAATACTTGAAACATCTCGAATTGCATTTCCTGCCAGAATTACATCTTGATTATATTGATGATAATTTATTCCACTCATTGAAAACATGAAAAAAATAAACAAGAATACAAGACCTAATGCGAAAATATCAAATAGGTTTGATTTCTTTTCATATTCCGGAACGTATCTAGAAACTACTTTTTTACCTTCTCTGTGACTAGAATAGTAATAAGGCCCAAATGATTTTCCATTTTTTTTAATATATCTTTTATACACCATTTTTTATAATTAAATAAAGTATTTTTTATTTATAAACCTTAGTGAAAAAATTATATTTTCTTACCAATCATTATATGTTCTCTTAACGTAGATAATTCGTGCCTTAAATTTTCTGCATCTTCTTTTAGAACTCTTTCTAGTTCATGATCATTTGCATTGAGGATTCCATCCAAATTTTTGAAATGTTTTATCAAAATTTCTATTGAAGATTTTACTAAATGTGTTTTACTTAGCATCCTATAGCCTCGGGGTATAATATTTGTTTCAATAGACCTTCCAAAAAGAACTTTTGAAATGTTGTTTAAGTCGAGAAGTTCATCAAAATTTAAACTATCAAAGAAAGGTCTTACTCTTGAAGGTCTTGAAATATAATCTTTTATTATAAAGTCCTCTTTTTCTTCAATTCCTTTTGTTAATTCTCTCATTCTCATTCTTAAAATAATTCCATCTTTTCCAAGTTCGATAATATATTCATTTATTATATTCGCCATTTTTTTAATCATTTCAAGCCTCTCGAGAATTGTGCAAACATCAGCAATAGAGACAAGATTTGTCACTTCCAGTACATTTAAATTGGTCATAAGTTCATTAAACACTTCTTTTTGTTTTTCAAGTATTTGCAATGTTTCTGTTGCTCTTCTTAATAACTCCTGGGTATTTTGAAGAACATATCTTGAATTTCCATAGTAAATAGTTATTGAGCCTTTTCTTTCTGAAACTGCCATAATTAAGCCATTGATTTGTTTTGCAGCTCTTTCAGCAGCTTGGTGTCTTGTTCCAGTTTCAATTGAGTCATATTCCATTCTTGGAACAAGAAGGGTATTTGCATAAAGAATTTTTTTGAAATCCTCTGAGAGAATTATTGCACCGTCCATTTTAGCAAGTTCAGTTAATCTTTTAGAAGTGAATTTACAATTAACATAAAATCCACCTTTAAATATATTATTTGAGTTAGAATTACTGACAACAATTAAAGCACCCATTTCTCCACTCACTATGTCATTTAATGCTTCTCTAAGTCCGGTTCCAGAACTTAATTTTTTTAAAATTTCAAGCTTAGTGATCGTTTTTTCTTTTTCTTCTTCAGCTTGTATGTTTGGAAGTTCAATTAAACTTCTTTCATTTAAAAAATTATTTTCTGCCATCTTTCACCATCTTTTTATAATGCCTAAAAATAATAAACCTTATATTTAAAGCTTTATGGTTTGCAATAAATATTTGGTTTATAAAAATAATCAATTATTTTGTAACTTATTAATTAAACCAAAGGGCTTATATAATAATATAAGTAAAAAAAGGAAAAAAAAGAAAAAATTAAAACATTCCTAATTTATACTGTGCTGAGATACTTGCAGTTATTTCCTGTTCGCTTGGAGCAAGATTTGTTGCTGCCTTTAATGCCATGCTATTATCCATTGGGGCTGTGCCACTTGCTGATTCAGCTCTTGAATAATAATTAAGTGGTCCTTGATAGCCATAGTCCTGATTTGTTATAGATACAAGTCTTCCAACTCTTTTACCTTGTCCACTGGCTATTGATTGGGCTTTTGTCATTGCATCTTTACTTGCTTCTTCTAAAGCTTTATTCTTATATTCAGCTTGTTTTTCTGTTGATATTTCAAAATTGATGTAACTAACAAGAGCTCCTGCCTTTATTACAGCATCAACAATACTTGGAACTTTTGTAACGTCTTTTGTTTTAACAACTAATGACTGCGAAACTACATATCCCTTTATTTTTTGCTCTCTGTAGTCTGAACCATAGTCATATTCAGGATAAACCTGATAATTGATAAACTTTAGTTCATCTCTACTATAACCTGTTTTAACAAGTTCAGCTAATAGCTTCTCACTTATCTTTTTATTCTCTTCTTGTGCAAGCTGTGCTGTTGTATTTCTTGTTTCAACATTTATGTTTACAGAAACTTCATCAGGCATTGCTTTTACTGATGCAACTCCCTGAGCTGAAACAACTGGTCCTACATTAAAATAAAGATATCCTGCTACTGCTAAAATTGCAAGAATTACTATTCCAATCCATATTTTATTATCTGTTTTCATTCTAAACCTCCTTTCATTTTTTTATATTGGTTAATTAAGAGAAATACTAAAATTGTGATTAATCCACCAAATAAAAACCAGGCCCAGGCTTGTGAACAAATAGAATTTGTATTAAGACAAATGTTTTGAATTGAAGGAGCAAAACTAGAAGTAGTTTGAACATCTTTAACAGAGGCTTTTAGAGCTCCTGTTCCTGCGTCTGAAACTATATTTCTAACTTCTCCATTAACAAATAATTCTTGACTGGCATAATTTGCATAGCTTAATTTATCAGTTATTACTTTTATTATAAAACTTCCAGTTAAAACTGCAACAAATGCAGGAAGGATTCCTTTAAAAGAAGATTTTGGAGAAATAATTATTTTTTTATTAGATAGTTTATACATATCTATTTTTCTTCCTTTCACGCTCCAGAAAAAGTTTTTAGTCTTTTCAATTAAGCCTGATTCTATTAATTTATTTAAATTGTATTCTGCAGTATTTATTGGTATTGCAAGTTTATCTGCAATATCTTTTTCACTTGCTTCTTTTGTTTCTGATAAATAGTCAATTATTTTTTTGCAGGTTTTATTTCCTATTACCTCTGCAATTTTTTTGGATCTTTTATCATCTAACCCAATCATAATAAACTTGTCTTCTTCTGTCATGTTTTAATTAAATTAAGCAGATATTTAAATCCCTCTAAGGGTTCAATTCAGTTTGAACTCATAGTTTTTTTTAATTATCTTAAAATTTACAGAAATCTTTATAAATAAAGTTTATTATTGTATTTGTATGAATAAGTGGTTAGAAATCTTGATAGGACTTATCCTAATCGTAGCCGCAGTTTATACATGGATGCTTAATCTATGGGGATTTGGGGCTGCTGCATTAGAATTCCTTAAGGGTGGAATAATCTGGTTTGTAATAATGATTGGATTATTGTTCCTTATGCTAGGGATAAGTGACTTAAAAGACTAAAAAAAGAAAGGTATTCTTTCTTTGAAAAAAGTTGTATTAATACTAGATAGTTATTTCTCTAATTTGATTTAGGCAATCTAATTACATAATCAATATAAATGCTATTTTTTTAATGTAGAATAAAGGGGGAGAAATAATTATGACTTTACAAAGATTTTTTGACAGCAAGCTCTGTTCAACTTGCAGAGGCAGAGGTTTTTGTGGAAAGCCTTGCAGAATTTATTCCAAGATAAAGGATTTTACTCCAAAAACTAAAACTCATTTCTCAGGAGCTTCTCCACCAGAAATTTTTGTTGGAAAGTTTAATTATCCAAATATTTCTTGCGGAATACTTACTCCTGAATCTAGTGAGGGCACTGAGAGTTATGCTATGCCTGAAATATGGCATGAAAAAAAATTCAGTATTGATACAATTCTTACAAATCGTTCTAAATTAGTTTATGGTAAATTTAATACTCAGGTAAAAAAAGCAAAAGTAGAAAATAGGCTTCTTAAGGTAATGCAAGAAGTGAGCATGGCATACAAGCCAGTTTCAACAGAGTTTTTCCTTAAAAGACCCCCTATAATGAAACTTGAAATGCATAAAAGTTTTCCTTTAATTGGAAATCCTGCTTATTTAGAGCATGTGAGGCTTGAAGAAAATCCTGAGATAAAACCTAAAGTTGATTATTTGGTCTCAGATACTGAAGCCAAGGCAGTTACTTCTATTGTTGAGCTTTATAAATCTCAAATAACTAATAGTAATATTATTAAGATTCTTAGTGCAGGTTTACTTGGGAAAAAAATTCAGAGAAGGCTTGTTCCAACAAGATGGTCAATTACCGCAGTTGACGATACTATTTCAAAAGAACTTTTAAAAAAAATAAGGTATTATCCAGAGATATCAGATATTCTTTTATTTCATGGTTATTATGTGGGTAATCATTATGAGATTTTACTTCTTCCAGAAAAATTTTCATTTGAAGTCCTTGAAGCTTATTTGCCTGGAAGTTTATGGAATCAAATGTCAGGAATAAGTCTTACTCAGGATTATGAAAGATTTAATGGAAGAAAACATTATGCAGATAAAGTAACTGGTGCATATTATACTATGAGGCTTGCACTCTGTGAATATCTTGAAAGAATAAAAAGACAAGCTTATTGTATTGTTTTTCGAGAAGAACGTCCTGAATATTATGCTCCTCTAGGAGTTGGTATTTTAAGAGAACTTGCAAGAGAAGCTTTTTTAAAAACCCCTGAAAAATTTAACACTATAGAAGAAGCATTACAAAAATCTCAGACTAGGCTTAAACTTTCAATCGGAGTTTTTAGCGATAAGTCTATTTTACTTAAGGAATTTGGAAAGCAAACCAGACTTAATAAGTGGTTTTAATTATCTAAATAGCCAGATTAAACTACCCTCAATTATTCCTGCAATAATTAAAAGGGGAATTACTATTAAAAGGAAAACTCTGATTGATTCAACCAGATTTAGGAATAGCTTGGTTCTTAGAGGTTTATTCCATAGTGTGATTATTAAAATAATTGGAAAAGAAACAAGGGTTAGTGCAATTGAAGCGATCATTAATGAATATAATGCTGGTTTTTTAATTTTAGGATTATAGAATAACATTGTATTTTTAATCAGAGAGATTCCAAGCTTTATTCCCAGGCCTATACTTATCATTACAGCAGGAATTTCAAATATTCCGTGAGGAAACAGTTTCCATAAAATTAAAATTCCCCCACTAGCCACAGATTTATTTGCGACAAATCCTAACAGATATCCATTCATAACTATCACTCCCAGAGGAATTATTCCAAAAATGATACCCAAGATTAAACCATAAAAAGAACTGGTCATATTGTTATTAATTATAAACAAAATTAATTCAACCCCATTTAATCCTGATGTTTGATTTATTAAATTTTTAATAATCTCCATTACTTCTTCTTTAAAAAATATTGGAAAGAAATATCCAAAAAAAGCAATTATAAGAAATAAAATAAATGAGAACCAAATATAACCTTTAGATTTTTTTAAATAAGTTAAACTGCATTTAAAATTACCTGAGATAAAATCGTTTTTATTCTTTAGAATTTTTTTCTCACTCTTTTTTGCCATATTTAAACAACTCTAACTATGTTTTTAAATCTAATCAAGCATAATTTATCAAATCGTTCTAAGACGAGAAATATCTTTTTATTAACTCTGTCTTTTTTTTGTATCTCTTTTTAAGATAATATGCATAAATAAGTCCGGCAACTAGCCCTCCAAAATGAGCAGTGTTTCCGATTGGCAATGGAATTACAAGACCAATTAGAACTAAGGGTAAAATTGCAATTATTGGCAAAATCCAAAACGACATTTTTAGTGGTAAGGCTATTTTAACCCATTTAGGATTAAATGAAAACATTGTGAAAATAGCAACCATTATGTAAATAAAAATTAGTGTATCAAAAATTCCAATAAAACTTGCAGTGGGATAAAGACTGTCTACAACTGACTGAACTATTATAGCTATAAGGGGTCCTGCAATTAAATATACTTTACTGTATGGAGTTAGAACTGCAAGCAAGCCTAGAAGAGAAAATACTGCTCCTGATGCTCCAAGTGCAAATATGTCTGGACTTCCAAATATTTTTGCACCAATAACCGAAGCTCCAAAATAGTAGGATAATAAAACATAGACGAGTCCTGCAAATAATCCTGAAATTAAATATAACCAGAAAAATCTTTTTCTTCCAATTAATTTTTCAACAAAGTTTCCAATAAAGAAAAGTGAAAACATATTTGCAAGCAAGTGCCAAAAATATATGTGAGAAAACATACTTGTTAAAAGTGTCCAATAGTTACCATTAAAAAAACTATTTGCCTGAAGTGCGATTACAGAAATTATTTTTTCTTCCCCAAAAATGCTGATTAGTATAAGGATTAAAACAAAAATTATAACATTAAAAGCAATAATCCAATTAGTCATGCTTAATTTTCTAAAGAAGTTCTCAAGAAAATTATTTTTTAAATTTTTTTTAGTATAGGTTCTTAATCTTTTATCCATCGTTTATTCAGAACTAAATTTTCTTTTTCTTTGCGGTTTTAGCAACTTTCTTTACAGCCTTAGGTTTTTTAGCAACTTTCTTTACAGCCTTAGGTTTTTTAGCAACTTTCTTTACCTTAGTTTCTTTTGAATTAGTTTCTTTTTTTTCTTTTTTTCTTAATTCTCTATTTTTACTTCTTTCAGCTTTTACTTTTCTTTCAGCAGCTTTTATTTTAACAGTTTTTTTCTTTTCAACTTTTTCCCCTTCTATTTGTCTTTCACTTACCACCATTTCTATTTCTTTTTTTATTTTATTAATTGCTTTTTCCAGTTGCTCTATTGATTCTTTACTTTCAGATAATTGATAAACTTCCTCACATTCAGAACATATAAAATCATTCATAAGGGCAGTTTCTTCATTTACTTCTATTGAACAAGTATTACAAGAATAATATCTTTTTTCTTTTCTATTTTTTAATTGAGTTTCAAGTTGCTCTAATTCTTTTTTTAAATTTTCTTCCAAGAGACTAAGTGATTGATAAATGTTAAGTGTCCAGAAATAAATATACCATCCTTTTCTTTTATCTTTTTTTCTCATAAATGAAACAAGTCCGTAGTCAGATAGTTTGTATAAGATATTTCTTGTCTGATTTATTGTTAATTTTAATTTTTTTGCTATTAAAAATTCATTAACATGTTTTTTTCCTATAAGCAAATCTATTATTGGCGTTGATTGTTTATTTATCAGAGTTTCGACGATAGATTTAAGAAATTTTACTTGCATATTAAAGTAAGAAAATAATCGGAAATCTTCTTTTAATACCTTTCTATTACTCTGTTACCACTATAAAATATTATCAAATCTTTAAATTTGCAAAAAACAAAAGTTTTTAAGTAAACAATTATTCTAATGTATATTAAATATAATATATATTCAAAAAATGAGTTGGTTTAGTAAAAAAGAGAGTGTAAGTCCTGATAGATCGCTTTTGCCAGATTTGCCAAGCAGTCCTGCGCAAAATCCTAATCAGAGTTTTGGTCCTGAAGACCTTTCTGCAATGGACCTTCCTCAGATGGAAATTAATGAACTTTCTGCAAGTTTACCTCCGATTCCAAGTAAGAATGTAAATGAAATGAGTTCTGCTAGTTCAAGGCAAGATAATTTTGAAATGCAAAAATCTGAATTTCAGCCAATTAGTCCTCCTGAGGGATATAATGGAAATCTTCAACAAACAAACAAACCTCAATTAAAACCTCTTATTCAACCAAAAACTCAACAAAGAGTAGAACCAAAATCAAAACCAAGGGTTGTTGAAAGAGATGACGATGATGATGTATATCAAAGACGTTCTTCAAAAAAAGAACCAGTTTATATTCGACTCGATAAATTTGAAACAACTTTAGATGCATTTGAAGAAATAAAATCAAAAGTGAATGAAATTGAAAAATTACTTGTTAAATCCAAACAAATAAAAGTTGAAGAAGAAAAAGAACTTGAAGAGGGAGAAAAAGAAATTCATCTTATAAGAGAGAAACTCGATTCTATTGATAAAAATATATTTAACAAATTTAGTTAAATTTATTTTAAAAATTAAACAGGATAGATTTTAATTAAATATTCTATGGAAACAAAACATATTCGAATTGACTCCGAGGAAATTATCTCTGCAAAAAAAGAGATACTGCAGTCTCAAATAAATACGCTTCATCTAATTAAAAGAATTAGGAATTATAATATTCTTAGAAAGAAAGAACTTGCCCTCAAAGCTAAAATAAAACAAGAAATTGGTTTTTTAAAGTCAAAAATTAATTTAATCATTTCAACAATGCCAAAAGAAGCAAGTGAGAAAAAAACCCTGCCTGTTGAAACAATTGTAAAGGTAAAAAAAGAAGTTAGTCCATTTAAAGAAAAAATCAATAAAGATCTTCAAAAAGAACTTGATGAAATCAAGGCTAAACTTGCAAAGCTTGGATAGTTAATTTTTTTATTTAGTGCTCATAAAAGGTCCTTCAACGCAGGTCCTTTTCCCTTTAGGGTCAGCACAACTTCCGCATATGCCTATTCCACATCTAGTCATATAATCGACAGAGGAATATATTCTTTCTTTATTTGAAACCTCTAGCTCTAACGGCAAAACTGCTTCAATCATTGCCCTTGGTCCACAATTAAAAAAATAACTTCCAGGAGTTATTTTTACTGTTTTTAATAAATCACTGACATTTCCTATTTTTCCAAGACTTCCATTTTCTGTTACAATACCTACTTCCCCAAATTCAGAGAATCTTTCCAAGTAGGGCAAATGTTGTTTGTCTTTTGCTCCAAGTAAACTAAGAACCTTGGTTCTTTGAGATAATTCTTTTGCCATAAAATAAAGTCCGGCAATTCCGCATCCGCCTCCAACTAAAACAACTTGAGAATCATTCGGTACTTCAACACTTTTTCCATAAGGACCTCTAACATATAATTCATCTCCTTTTTTTAATGAATTAAATGCTCTTGTAAATTCTCCTCTTGCAAGAACACCGAGAGTTAATGGATTATTGTCCATAATTGAAAATGGTTTTTCACCAATACCTGGAATCCAAGCAAAAACAAACTGACCTGGTTTTGATTCAAGCTCAGAGTCAGTTCTTATAACTTTAAAATCACAATCAGGATTTTCAATTTCTAATGCATAAAATTTTTTATAACTCATATCAACTTTTTTTAAAAAATCTCCTGCATAATCCAGATTTGCTTCCAAATCAATTCTCATTTGACCAAAATAAGCTTTTAATTCTCTATCACTCATTCCAGCAAGAGTGCTTCCAATTCCAAATATATTTGCACCAGCTCTTTTGTAGTTTCTTACATCTTTTGCACTGGAAATTCCGCCCATTCCAATTATTGGGACATTTTCTCCAACCGCTTGCCTTATATCTCTTACACATTTTATTCCAATAGGAGTTATTCCTCTTCCTGAAAGTCCTCCGATTTTATTAGTTAATACTTCATGCCCATCAAAAATATAGCAACCAGGGCCAACTGTATTTATTGCAACAATACCCTCTACACCTCCACTTACTGCAGCTTTTGCAATCTCTCCAATATTACCTGCATTAGGAGTTAATTTTGCAAAAACTGGTATTTTAACATTTCTAACAACTGCACGAGTAATTTCATAAACTAAACCTGGATCCTGACCCAGTTGCATTCCATATCCTTTTGCATGAGGGCAAGATAAATTTAATTCAAAACCATCAACTGATGATTCAAGAGTTTTTGCGACATAAACAAATTCAGCATCATCTTTTCCAAAAATGCTGGCTAGTAAAAACTTATCAGAAGGAAAATGAACTCTAGATAATTCTTCTCTAAAACTTTCTACGCCTGGATTTGTAAGTCCGACTGCATTAACAAAACATCCTGGCAAATATTCTCCAAGAATAGGTTCTCTATTTCCTTCTCTTGGTTTTGGTCCAATACTCTTTGTAGTAAGAATTCCAAGTTCAGGAATCTCTTGTGCAAGTTTTTCTAAACTGGCTATTGAAGTTGTTATAATTCCTGATGGAATTGTAAACGGCATTACTTCTTTTTCTCTAATTTGAATTTTTTTAATTTCCATTTTAATTAATCAGACTTTTGCAGGCAAATGTTCACAAGGATCCAATGCATAATCTTTTGCATATACAGCTAATTTTTGATAATCAACTTTACTTCCTCTTTTTTTTATATTTGTACCAAAAATCCTATTTACTGTTGGATGGGTCATGTTGTCAATAAGATCTGAACTTGCACCTTCTTTTACAAGTAATTCTAAATATCTTGGCCAAGAAGTAAGCCCAGGAATTCCAGATAGATAACCTCTTTCATATTTTTCCTCAAAACTATGGGGAGCATGATCACTTTCTAAAATATCAATGGCTCCATCCTTAAAATATTGAAATAATTCTTCTTTTGTTAGAGGGTCTCTTAGTGGAGGATTAACTTTGTATCCAATTCCTTCCTGAATTCCAAAAACCCTGTCTCTCATAACCCTGTTAGACAATAATAAATGATTTGGAGTAACACCGCTGCTGATTCTTAAGTATTTCTTATTTTTATTTATTATATCTACTGATTCTGGAGTTGTTACATGCAAAATATGCAAATGTCCTTTATACTGGGCAGTTTCTGCAAGTTTTATCTGGTCTTCAATGGATCTTATTTCAGCAATTTTTGGCCTTGCATCACAATGACTAATTGGATCTCTTGGATTCCATAATTCAGGATGCATTTCAGATTCTTTTTCGCAATGAACTGCTAAAACTCCCAGGTAATCAAGTTTTGCAAGGGTTTCATAAACTTTCAACTGGTCTTCAAAACTAACTACACTTAAATCTCCAACAGATTTTCCAGCAAACATTTTAAGTCCAATGACTCCAGCATTCTCTCCTTCTTTTGGGAAAAATTCTTTATAACATTCAATAGCTTCTTTAATTTGAAAGGGATTTGAAGTTAGTCCAACATATAGTCCATAAAAAACAGGGCTATTGGCTTTTTTTGCATCTTCAAGCCTTTTTTTTACAAGCTCTCTTGAGATAATTGCAGGATCTGTATTAGGCATATCAAATATTCCATCCAGACCAATAGCTTCTGCAACATTGAGTCCATGTAAAATTGTTTCTTTATAACTCCAGTTCCAGTCCCTAAGATGCACATGACAATCAATCATAATAAATTTTAAAATCCAAATTATTTAAACATATATTCAATCTTATTACTACTTTTCTTTGATGAATCTTTTTAATAAAAATATATAAAGCTGTCATCCTCCTGAACAATATGAATAATCCAAGGATTTCTCAACTGCTTGTTGAAACAAAGGCATTTAAGGATTTAGATAAACCTGTTATTTTGACTTCTGGTGAACTTGGAATCTATTATATTAATACTGAAAAACTTGCACAAGATAATGGAGAATTTGAAAAATTTGGAGATAATTCTTTGGCAATGATTCAACATGCAGTAAGAATGACTAAGGAACATCCAACATTTGGAGAAGTAATTGATATTCTAGCAAATGATGCAAGAAAATTATTGCCAAATTTTAGCAGAAATAATGAATATGGAATATCTGGTGGTCAAAGAAGAGATTGGCTTTTTTCTGGTCCAGTAGCTGATAAATTGCAAATTCCTCATATTTCACTGTATAAAGATGGAAAACTGGAAATTGTAGCTCCTAGTGGAGAAACTTACGGTCTCGAAGCATTGGGTGGCAGAAGATTTCAGACATTGCATTTTGTAGATCTTTTAACCGAAGCCAGTAGTTGCTATAGACTAGAAGGAGAAGAACCTGCTGGCTGGATTCCAATGCTGGGGGGAAATAATTTTCCAATAAATAATTTGGTTACAGTTGTATCAAGACTTCAAGGTGGTGAAGAAAGACTTAAACAACAAGGAGTTAATGTTGAAGCAAAAGTTGCAATTGATGCAGATTTCTTAAAAAATTATTCAAAGCAGCCAGAAATAGCTGTTCTTTATAATCAAAATCCAACTGCTTGGAGCCAGGATTATTTGAGAACTAATGGAGCTTTATTATTTGCTGCAGATTTTGATCCTGCTGGGAAAAAATTAGACAGAGCAAAAAAATTCTTAACACGATATAGATCTATTTTAGAAGAAGCAGGCAGACTACAAGAACTTGATTTGGCTGTTAAAGATAAATATAATAAACCTTTAGATGAACTAATAGGGGTTAAAGCATAAAATGACAAAAACATTTAGAGAAAAATGGCTTGAAACAGTTGAAAGGACTAATTCTGTTTTATGCGTTGGCCTTGACCCTGCTGAACATGCAATGGGAAGAATAGATGAAGGACTTCCTGGAGAAACCAACAAACTTGATTGGACACTAAGATTAATTGAAGCAGCAGCACCATTTGCTGCAGCTGTTAAACCTAATCTGCAATATTGGAAAGACCATCATGGAATGGAGAGTGAATATAAAATAGTTGAGACTGCTCATGAAAAAGGACTACTTGTTATTGATGATTCTAAACTTGCTGATATTGGTTCAACCAATGATGCAGGAATGTTTCATGCCCAGTCTAAGAAAATGGATGCTATAACTCTTGCCTGCTTTGCAGGAAATATAAAAGAAGCAGCAGGCCAGACAAAATCAAGATATCTTGGAGGAATACATATGTGCTTGATGTCAAACCCGGATTATGCAAAAGAAAAAGATAAATGGGTTGAAGTAGCAGAAACTGATTACGATACTAATGATATTTTATTTATCCGTGATAGACCTCATGTGAGACAATATATACAACTTGCAAATGATTCTAGAAGATTTGGTCTTGAAGGGGTTGTTATTGGTGCACCTAGTTCAAAAAATCATATAATGGAACATGAGATAGAAAGAGCAAGATTTTATACAGCTGGTCAGATGTTAGTACTTCTTCCAGGGGTTGGAGCTCAAGGTGGGGAAGCAAATGCAATCTGGAAATATTTTGCCAAAGATAATGTAATTGTAAATGTTGGAAGAGCAGCAATGTTTCCAAAAGGCTCACGCTCTAGTCCAGAAGATCAAAGAGAAGCTGCTAAACATTATCAAGAAATGCTTAACCAATTAAGAGCAGCTTAAAAACAGTTAATATTTTAAATACTTTATTTCTTATCTTGTTATCATGGACAGAAAACAATTAATCAAAGCATATTTGGATTTTTATAAAAGCAAGGGCCATAAAGAGATTGCTAATTCAAGTCTTATTCCTGTAAATAATCCCACTGTTCTTTTTACAACAGCAGGAATGCATCCAATTATCCCTTATCTTCTGGGACAATCTCATCCACTTGGAAAAAGACTATGTGATGTTCAAAGATGCATAAGAACACAAGATATTGATGATGTTGGAGATACATATCATCATACTTTTTTTGAAATGCTTGGAAACTGGAGTCTTGGAGATTATTTTAAATCTGAAGCAATAGAATTTAGTTTTGAATTTTTTACAAAAGTCCTAAAAATACCCCTTGAAAGATTTGCAGTTACTTGTTTTGTTGGAGACACTACTGCTCCAAAAGATAACGAAGCAGCAAAAACTTGGGAAAGACTTGGGATTTCAAAGGACAGAATAGCATTTCTTGGAAAAGAAGATAACTGGTGGGAGACGCCGGGTCCTGGGCCCTGTGGACCTGATACAGAAATGTTTTATTGGAAACTTAATAATAAAAAGCCACCAAAAAAATTTGATCCAAAAGATAAAAATTGGGTTGAAATCGGAAATGATGTTTTAATGCAATATAGCAAGGATGATTCTGGAAAATATAATGAAGCAAAACAAAAAAATATTGATTTTGGAGGAGGAGTTGAAAGGATAGTTTCAACACTCAATGGACTTGAAGATAATTATCTTGCCCCTTACTTTTTACCTATAATAAAACAGATTGAAAAACTCTCAGAAAAAAAATATAATGAACGTGATGAAGTAACAAAATCCATGAGAATTATTTCTGACCATATTAAGGCAGCAGTATTTATTATTGCAGATGGAGTAACCCCAACAAATTCTGAACAGGGCTATGTTCTTAGAAGATTAATTAGGCGAGCTATTCGACATGGAAGAAATATTGGGATTACTCATTTTACAAAAGATATTGCAAAATCAGTTTTTGAGATTTATGATGATTATGATGTAATCAAGAAGAATAGAGAAAAAATAATAGCTGAACTTGAAAAAGAAGAAGTGAGGTTTCTTGAAACACTTGAAAAAGGAATAAGAGAGTTTGAAAAAATAATCAAGAATCATACAAAGATTATTCCTGGAAAACTTGCATTTTTATTGTATCAAAGCTATGGATTTCCAATTGAGATAACCGTTGAACTTGCAAAAGAAAATAAGATAGAGGTTAATCTCGAGGAATTTAATGAAGAACTTGAAAATCATCAGAAACTCTCAAGAACAGCAACAGAAGGAAGATTTAAGTCAGGTCTTGGGGATAATACTGAGCAAACAACAAGACTCCATACCGCAACTCATTTACTTGAAGCTGCACTTAGAAAAATACTCGGAACTGAGGTTTCTCAAAAAGGCTCTAATATTACAGGTGAAAGACTTAGATTTGATTTTTCATTTAACCGAAAATTAACTTCTGAAGAAATAAAAAAAGCAGAAGAGCTTGTTAATTTTGCAATAAAAAATAAATTTAATGTTAAAAGAGAAGAAATGTCTCCTCAAGAGGCAAAAAAATCAGGAGCACTTGGATTTTTTGAACATAAATATGGGGATATAGTAAGCGTTTATACTATTGGGAATGAAAAAGCGCCTTTTTCAAAAGAAATTTGCACAGGGCCTCATGTAAATAATACAAGTGAACTTGGAAAATTTAAAATAGTCAAGGAAGAAGCAAGTTCTTCTGGGGTAAGAAGAATTAAAGCAGTACTTGAATGATTATTTTAATCCTCTTGCAACCATTTCTTCATAAATACTAACCTTGCATCCAGGATTATCGTACATTCTGTCTCCTGTAATCCCTTCTTCCTTTAACATCTCATAACCAGCTCTTGAAAGAACAAAAGCAAACTGAGCAGCATCTTCAAAATGAACATTAAATGGAACAGTTCTTACTTCAACATAAAGTTGATTTGGATTTATTTCTCCAATTCTTAAGTCCAGTGGAAAGTTACCAACAACTCTTTCTCTTGTTCTAACTTTGAGTGTTCCCCTTAGGCCTGGAGACTCAATTCTTTTAATTTCTTCATTTGACAGAATTACTGAATATTCAATACCTATTGAACTTGCTTTCATATAATCCTCTGAAATAAGTCTCTTTTAAATATTATTAGAATTAAGTATAACTATTACTCTATAAAAATTCCAGGCTTTCCTGGTTTTGCTTTTCCTGCCTTGTTTTCAGGGTCATATTTGTTTTTGTCATTTACTGCAAAGACTTTTACAGGTTTTTGAATTCTTTTGCTCAAATTTTCACTATTATATCCAGAGAGTTCAAAAGGCATAACATAAAGATAAATTTTTTCTCCTTCTTTTCCTTGTTTTTCTTTAATAATTCTTAAAACATTTTGTATATCATTTATTGTTTTTTCAACAGATTGTTCTAATTGCTCTAACTTATCATCTATCTTTTTTTCATCAGAAACTGGCCATTTTTCAAGGCTGATAAATTCTTTGTTTTTTAATTTTGACCATAGTTCTTCAGTTATGTGGGGGCAAAAAGGGTTTATTAATTTTAAATAGTTTTCAAGGTCTTTTTTTGCTATTTCCTCTTCAGAAATAAAAATATCAAGCAGTCCCCTTAACTTAATTACAGCCAGATTATATCTGAATTTTTCAATATCTTCTGTTATTTCTTTAATTGCTTTATTTATTTTGCTTTCAACTTTTGCACTTGATTTTCCAACTTTTACATTTTCAAAATAGTCAACAAATTTTTTAATAAACTTATGCATGCTTTCAATTCCAGTATCAGACCACATAGAATCACTATCTGGAGAAGCAATAGAAACCAGAAATATTCTTAGTGTATCGCAAGAATATTTCTTAATCATATCCAGCGGATCAACTACATTGCCTCTTGATTTACTCATTACAGCTCCGTCATTTCCATGAACCATTCCTTGATTAAAAAGATTTAAAACTGGCTCATTTATTTTTGTGAGTTTTATGTCCCTGAAAAACTTTGTATAAAATCTGGAATAGATAAGGTGCATACAAGCGTGTTCTGCTCCTCCAATATATTGATCTATCGGCATCCAATAATCGGATTTTTTAGTGTCAAAAATTTCTTTATTATTTTTTGAATCACAATATCTAAAGAAATACCATGAGGAATTAACAAAAGTGTCCATAGTATCTGTTTCCCTTCTTGCTTTTCCATTGCATTTTGGACATTTGACTTCTGTAAACTTTTTATTTTCTATTAAAGGATTCTTTGAACTTTCAAACTTGATGTTTTCAGGAAGAACTACTGGCAGGTCTTTTTCTGGCACTGGAACTGCTCCGCATGTATCACAATAGATTATTGGAATTGGAGTTCCCCAAAATCTTTGTCTTGAAATAAGCCAGTCCCTGAGCTTGTAATTAACAGTTTTTTTGCCTAATTTTTTCTTTGCTAAATACTGGGTTATTTCGTCTATTGCTTTTTTATTTTCAAGTCCATTAAATTCCTTTGAATTTATTAAAATTCCTTTTCCTGTGTAACATTTTTTTCCATTCAAAATCTCTTCTCTAATTTTTTCTCCAGCTTTTTTCTCTTGTTCGTTAAAATAAACTATCCCCATTCCATCTAAAATCTTTTTTTGTTCTTCTTTATTTTTTTTGATTAATTCAATATTAGACATCAATTGAGGGGGTTGTATTACTACTTTTATTGGGATATTATATTTTTTTGCAAATTGAAAATCCCTTTCATCATGGGCAGGAACTGCCATAACCATTCCAGCACCATAGTCTGCAACAACAAAGTTTCCTGTATAAACTGGAACTTTTTCATTTGTTAGGGGGTTTATTGCATAGCTTCCTGTGAATGCTCCTTCTTTTTCTAATTCTTCTGCATCTTTTTCACTTGTTGATTTTATTTTTTTGAGGAATGCGTCAACTTCTTTTTTTTGCTCTTTTGTTACAAGCTCAGGAAGTCTTGGATGCTGGGCTGAAACAACCATAAAGGTTACTCCGTAAATTGTATCTGGCCGAGTTGTAAATATTTTCCAGTCTTCTTTATTTATTTTAAAATTAATTTCAGTTCCATAACTTTTTCCAATCCAGTTTTTTTGCATTGCTTTAATTCTTTGGGGCCATAGAGAAAGTTTATCAACACCTTCGTAGAGTTCGTCAGCATAATTAGTTATTTTAAAGAACCATTGGTCTAAATGTTTTAACTCTACTGCTGTATCATTGTGTCTCCAGCACATTCCTGAATGAACTTGTTCATTTGCAAGAACAGTTCCACATTTGCTGCACCAGTTTACAGTTGCTTTTTTCTTATAGGCAAGATTTTTCTCAAACATTTTTAAGAAAATCCACTGGTCCCATTTATAATATTCTGGAGAATGACTCATAATCATTCTATCCCAGTCATAAGTAAGTCCTAATGATTTTTGCTGTTTGATAAACATTGCAATTGCATCTTCAGTGAACTTTTTTGGATGGGACTTGGCTTTTATTGCAGCATTTTCTGCTGGAAGGCCAAAAGAATCAAAACCCATTGGATGAAGCACATTATATCCTTGCATTAATTTGAATCTTGCACAAATATCTCCAATAGTATAGTTAAAGGCATGACCAATATGAAGACCTGAACCTGAAGGATAAGGATACATTTCAACAACATAATATTTTTTTTTGTTTTTTTCTTCTTTTGCATAAAAACATTTAGCTTTTTCCCACTTTTCCTGCCATTTTTTTTCTATTGCACTAAAATCAACTTCTACCATATAAAAACCACAAAACCCAAGTTTTTAAATAATTCTCTTTAAAAAACTATTCAAAAACATTAACATCTAATTTTTTTAATCCTTTGATTATTTTATCATAAGGAAACCCTACTATATTAAGATAACAACCTTCAACTCTTTCAATTAAAATATCGCCATTTTCCTGAATTGCATAAGCACCTGCTTTGTTCATAGGTTCACCCGATTCAATATACCTAATTATTTCTGTTTCATCTAAATCTCTAAATTTAACCTTAGTTATATCAAAATCCTGAATAACTTTTTTTTCTTTAGTATCAATAAATGCAATGCCAGTATAAACCAAATGAACATTATTTGAAAGTGCTTTTAAAATTTTATATGCATCTTCTTTATCTTTTGGCTTTCCAATAATTTTATTATTAAAATAAATAAAAGTATCAATGCCTATAACAATTCCTTCATTAATATTTTTTGCAACATCCAGGGCTTTTCCATAAGCAAGTTCCATAACAAGTTTTTTGGGTTCTAAATTAAGTTGCATATTTTCTTCATAATTTGAAGGAATAAATTCAAATTTAAGGCCTGTTTTTTCTGCTATTTTTTTCCGGGTAGGAGAGCCTGTTGCTAAAATTATTCTCGTTTTCATATTAAATAGTTAGAGAAATAATGTATTTTTAAAATGTTCTAATTCTTTGGATATTAATTTTATTAATGAAAATTATTCAAGTAAATCCTTTAAGTTATCCCCAACTTGTCCTAAAGTGTTTCTATGCCATTTCCAACATAATGCACTTCCATCTTCTCCAATTCCTATATCGCAGGTTGTTCCTATTTTACTAGCTGAAGAACTTCCAATTATTCCCCAAGCTAAAACAATAACAAGAATTATTGCGATGATAATAATTATTTTAACTGACGTTTTCATACTTTAAAATAATCCTACTAGTATTTATATACTTAACCCCATTTAGTCTTTTAATCAACAACTTTAAATAATTCTTTTTATTTTGTTTATTATGAAAACCATTAAGTTTCCAATTTATATTACAGAAAACAGAATTTTTTCTAATTCTGAGAAAGCAGTATCTATTGCATCTGAAAAAGGACTTGGTGAACTAACCTTTGGAAAAGTAGTATACTCAATATTTGAGGCTCTTTATTTAGTTGAAACTTCTAAAGCTGAAATTATTAATATTAAGACAAACAAGGTTCTTAAAGAACAAGAAATTTTAAAAATATTCTCAAAAAATAATGGAGATTTTTTAATTAATTTTATAGTTTTTAAAAAGTTAAAACAAAAAGGGTATAATGTCAAGACTGGTTCTAAGTTTGGGGCAGAATTCAGGGTTTATGATAACGGGATTAATAAGCATGCAAAATGGCTTGTTTATCCAATAAAACAATCTGAAAAATCTAACTGGAATGAATTTATCTCAAAGAATAGAATAAGCCATTCTACTGGAAAAAAACTTCTTTTAGCATTAGTTGACTCTGAATCTAATGTATTATTTTATGAAGTTGACTGGAAGAAGATTTAGGACTGAATTCTCAGAATTTTAAAACAATTTTTTGTAAGTTTAAGCGAGCAACTTTTAGACAAAGTAAATTTGTTAAAAGTTCTATAAATTTGACTGGAAGAATATTCAGAAAACTAAGCGATTACTAATTACTCCTTATAAATTAACAAATTAGACCCTTAATTTTATTAACTGATTTATCTTAATTTTTTTATGTTAATTGCACATGATGTCCATAATAAAATAATAGAGACACTTAAGAAAAGAGGTCCAAGTCTTCCTATTCAAATAGCCAAGGAAGTGGCTCTTAGTTCTTTATTTGTTTCTGCATTTTTATCAGAGCTTGTTGATGATAAAAGGGTTAAAGTTAGTTCTCTTAAGGTTGGGGGTTCTCCGCTTTATTTTTTAGAGGGTCAGGAAGAACAGCTTGAAAAATTTCATAAATTTCTTCATCCTAAAGAATCAGAAGCATTTCTTTTACTCAAAAGTAATAAGTTGCTTAAAGATTCTGGTCAGGATCCGGCAATAAGAGTTGCCCTTCGTGCTATAAAGGATTTTTCTTATGGATTTAAGATTGGTGAGGATATTTACTGGAGATATTTACTTGTCCCAGAACAAGAAATAACTGAACTTATTAGCTCGCAAGTAAAACCTAATTTGACTTTGGAGCAAAAACCTGAAATAACTCCTGAAATAACTCCTGAAATAAAGACTGAAGTAAAACCTGAAGTAATTTCTATTCCTGAGGCCCTTAAAGAAGTAAAGTCTTCACTAAATGAGGAACAACCTGAAGAAAAGCCAAAACTTTCTAGAAAAAAACCAATTCATCAAAAAGAATCTTTAGAAAAACCAGGGATAATTGCAAAACCTGAAGTAGTTTCGTTTGAAAATCCTTTTGCAGTTAAAACTATTGAAAAACCAAAAAAAGAAAAACCCAAGTCTAAGTTTGTACTGGATTTAATTAAGTTTATAGAACAAAATAATTGGAAACTCCTTGAAGAAAAAGAGCATAAAGCAAAGGAATATTCAGCAATAGTTCAAGTTGATACTGAACTTGGTCCAATTGCCTTTCTTACACTTGCTAAAGACAAGAAATCAGTTTCAGACACAGACCTTAACACACTGCTTAGGCAGGCTCAATCAATACCGCTTCCTGCTTTGTTTATCTATAATGGTAATCTAAACAAGAAAGCTCTTGAGTACCAACAAAAGTATTATTCTATTTTAAAAGTTAAACTCGCTAAGTTACCTTAAATGTCCAAAACAATAATATTTAAAAGTCTTTAAATCTATTAAAAACTGGTATTTTTGTTGGATATTACCTATCAAAAAGCTTTTAAACTAATAATTTAGACTAATACTATGGGAAGAATCAAATCTAAGCTGGTTAAAAGGACTGCATTAGGCCTTTTAAAAGAAGAAAATATATTTACTGATAAGTTTGAAGGTAATAAGGAGCTAGTTCATGGAATTACTCCTAGTAAGAAAATAAGAAATCAAATAGCAGGTTATATAACCAGAAAAAAGAAAGCAGGGATTACCGTAGTTACTACGAGTGATTTTTAGGTGCTAATTAATCATTAATATTTAATATGACAGAAGAAATTCATGAAGAAAAGCGAAATATAAATGATAAGGATAATATAATTTTTGTAGGGATTAAACCTTTTATGAATTATGTTACAGGCGTTGTAATGCAATTTCAAAATAAAGGTCAAAATGAAGTAGTTGTTTCTGCTAGGGGAAAATTTACTTCAAAGGCAATTGATGTAGTTGAAGTTGCAAAAAGAACTTTTTTAAAAGATGAGAATATTCAGGTAAGGGACATTAAAATTTCAAGTGAGCAGTTTGAGAATAAAGAAGGAAGAAGAATATTTGTTTCTTCAATTGAAATTTATCTGGTTAAGCCTGAAAAAAAGTAGAACTATTTTTTACTCTTCTTTAGAAGGATGTCTAGTTTTTTGTTTATCTCATTTACATTTTTGTAAATTTTCTTGATTCTTCTATTTTGAATCATTGCCACAATACTGTTTATTACCCAAAAAATAAGATAAATAATAACAACGATTCCTATTGTTTTAATTATTGTGATTAAACTTGTGATATTTCCAAGAAGTTCAGGAGGCAAATCTTTTAATGTTAGATTATTTGAAATATTAGCTAATGCTCTTTCTTGTATTTCAGAAACATTTACATTGTTTATTATTGGGCTCGAAATTGCAGTTATCATAAATATCACCAATTATCTTAATTAATCCTGGTTTTTAAGCATTTTCAAAGGTTTTTTAAACTGCTTTATTTTTGTATTTCTAGGGCTGCTTAGCTTAGCGGTTAAAGCACGACTCTCATAAGGTCGGGACCCCAAGTTCAAATCTTGGAGCAGCCATTATTTTTCATAAAAATTTAATCTTTCAATCTGTTTAGGATTGATAAAACCAATCAGTTTAATGAATTTTTTTAAATTTTTTTTACCATTAATCTGTATTCTATATTGCTCTTGACGATTAGCATAACCTGTTTGAGTTACTCTTTTAGCAAGATAAAGATTACATTTTATGTTTCTCGAGTTAAGGTAAATACTTATTTCTTTTATTAAATTTTTAGCGATTCCATTTGCTTCTATTCTTGGATATAAAGTACCATTATTATTCGTTAAAACTAATGAACCATCTGTAGCAAAAAAACCTTTAATTAAGTATTTAATCAAGTTCTTTTCATAAAACACTTTTGGAACAAATAATTGATTTCCTTTTTTTCCTATTGGAAATCCAAAACTATGAATAAAATCAAAAAAGTCATTTTTAACAAAATTTAATTGTATAGAACCTGTTTGTGGTTTGTATCTAATAGGGATATCTTTATTTATTTGATTTTTGATTATAGGTTTTATGATCTTTTCAAAAAATGGGATATCATCTTTAAGACTTCCTGCAATAAAAATAATTTTTTTATTTTTATTTGTTAGACTGAGACAACCATCCCCTAACATTATTCCATAAAGAATTGCAAAATTTTTATTTAGTTTTAAAACCATTTTAAAATAAGAAATGTTTTAATATAAATACTTTTGCTCTCATAAATGCCTTCGAGTATTTTAAAAAATATTTAAGACTGTATGTTGATTTAAACTTTAAATTCATATTTTTGATCAAAGATAAATTTAAAAACAAGCATCATAATATAGTTTCATGCAAGTTTTAGAAAAAAACAAAAAAGAGATTGAAGAAAGGGCATTAAAAATGTCTGAATTTTTAAGGATGGAATATCTTGAGAATTGTCTCAAAAAATTTACTGATGTTGAAATTTTAAGATATTGTTATTCTGAATTATCCAGACTTTATGAAAGAAATGTAATGTATACTGAAGCAATAAAATATATTGCAAAGTTTCAGGAAGTTGCAATAAGCCCCAGAGACAGATTACAAGCTTATATCAGGGAAATTGAATTATTGATAAAATCAGGAGCTTACGATCGAGTTGAGTATTGTTATAGCAGACTAGCTCAGAGTGCTACACCTAAAGAGATTTATGAAATAGAAACAAAAATAATAACTTTGTATAAAATTGAGGGTCAAAAGTTTGAAAAAACAAATAAAAATTCTCTTGCAATAAAAGTTTATGAAAAATTGCTTAAACTGGTTAAGGATTCTGAAAAAACTGAAGTAAAAAAGAAACTTCTTGTTCTTTATAAGAAACTCGGAAGAGTAAGAGAGTCTCTTGAAATTGAGAGAGAACTTGGAAGAATAATTTAAACTATTCTTTTATACTTTTAACTGTATAGAACCAAAATTCTGAAGTTTTCCAACTATCTTTAGAAAGTCCTGCTTTTACTCCAAGATGTTCTAAAAAACTAGTTTTTTCTTGAAGTTGTTCCCAAACTTGTGGAAGAAATGTGCTAGAATAAAAACCATTTTTTAAAATAATTCCCATTTTTTTATTTATTTTTTTAAGCAAATCTTTTTCATCTTTGTAATCAAGTTTTTTTGGAATTGAAAGTATGGATATTTCAATTTTAATTCTGTTAAGGTCTGTTTTTTTAAGTGGAGGAAATCTTGGATCATTAAATGCAGACTGAATTGCATTATCAATTACATCTTTGTAAAGTTCTTTTATTGGTTTTAGAGTTCCAATACAACCTCTGAGCTTATTTTCAATAGTTAGTGTGACAAAACAAGCTTGATATCCTGCATATTTTTTCTTAAGTTCTTCTGGGATAAATACAGTTTTATTTTCGAGTTTGCATTTAATTGTTTCTCTTGCCAGTTTTAGCAGGTCATTATTCATAATAAATCCAAGAATTCGTTATATTTAAATAATTTTAAAAAAATTAATCTTTTATTTTTCCCCATTTTATTTGTTTCCACATTCTTTCATGGAGGAAAAATACAGGGATTTTAAAAAGAGTTAAAATAACACTGAACTGAATTGACATAGCCAGATTTCCATAAACCAGATAGACTGCAATTATTACAATAATAAAACTCACTACTTCCCAGACTAATCCTTTTATAAAACTTCTTTGTAATGTTGATCCCATTTTTTACTTATTTAGTTAACAAAAACAGCTTAACATTTATAAATTCTTTGAAAATTTATAAGAATTAGATATTTCCTATATGTACGTCATTTAGATATTTTTTAGCTACATTGTATGCTTTTTCCAAGGTTTCTTTTGAAGTTACTTCTTTATCTGACATTTTGTATCTTGGAAAAAATCTGGTTAGATGCAAGGGAATATTTTTGTCAATTTTTGCAATAAAATTTGCAATTTTTTCAATATCTCTTTCTCTATCATTTAGGCCAGGGATTATTAAGGTGGTAATCTCAATCCAGATTCCTTTTTGGTTTGCTCTTTTAATTGTTTCAAGAACTGGGTCTAGTTTTGCACCACAATATTTTAAATAAAAATCATTGCTAAAGGACTTTAAATCAATATTCATTGCATCAATATAAGGGGATATATAATCAAAACTTTCTTTTGAAAAATATCCATTTGTCACTAAAATATTTTTTAGTCCCTTTTCTTTTGCCAACATGGCAATTTCCTTAATAAACTCTACAAATATTGCAGGTTCATTATAAGTATAAGAAATAGATTTACAGCCTGTAGCAAGTGCATCTTTTACAATATCTTTTGGAGTTGTATCTTCTCCCAGGATTTTTATTTGTTCATGTTTTGAAGCCTGTGAAATATCAAAGTTCTGACAAAAATCACACTTAAAATTACATCCAATTGTTCCAATTGAAAATGTTTTTGAACCTGGATAGAAATGATATAATGGCTTTTTTTCAATAGGGTCAATTCCCATAGAAGCTATTTTTCCATAAACCAAAGAATAAAGTTTTCCATTTATGTTTTTTCTAACGCCACAAATTCCTGTTTTTTGTTCTCGAATAAGACATTTATGGCTGCAGGCAAGACATCTAACACTTGTTTTATCTCTTTCAACTTTGTATAATTCACATTCTTTTAATTCATTTGAGTTTTTAGTTACCATGATGTCATTATATAAGATTTTGAATGTTTAATTAATTTGGGATTTATAATATTTGCATGCAAAAAGATATATATGAATATATCTTAATATTTTAATGTGGTATCCTGAAAATAAACAAGAACTGGAGGATTTTATTGATAATACTTTTAAAAAAAAGCCAAATATAAAACCCAAAAAGATAAATGGTCTTATAGTTCCGCATGCAGGTTATGAATATTCTGGGGAAATTGCTGGAAAGGCTTTTTCATTACTTAATGGCAAAAAGATTGATTGTGCAGTTATAATTGGGCCTTCACATTATGTTCATTTATCGAGTTTTGTTACTTCGAGTCTAGATGAGTGGAAAACTCCAATTGGGACAATAGAACTTAAAAAAATAAATCTCCCTATCGGAAATATTGAAGGGGAACATTCAATTAAAAATCAAGTCCCTTTTTTACAGATGCTTGGAATAAAACAGATTATTCCAATAATGGTTGGAGAAATAACTAATGAAAATGCAAGAGAACTTGCAAGGAAACTATCTAGAATTAAAGCAGTTTATATTTTTTCAACAGACTTAACTCATTTTATGGAATATAGTCAAGCAAAAGAAAAAGATGCTAAGACCATAAATATACTTGAAAACTTAGACCTGGATAATTTTTTAGCTGTTGATGCTTGTGGATATTATCCACTTTTGGTTTTAATGCATCTTTGCACAATAAAGAAAACAGAACCTCATTTAATTGAATATAAAAATTCAGGAGACATAACCTCTGACAAAAGTTCTGTTGTTGGTTACTGTAGTATGTGGTTTTAAACATGATTAAAGCAATAATTTTTGATTTTGATATGACCCTTATAAATTCTCTTTATATTGGCAGAAAATCCAGACAAATGCTAGGAGAAAAATATGGAATTTTTATGAAGAGCATAACTGAAAAACAGGCTTTTGGGATGAATCATGAAGGTTTTGCAAAAGTGCTTGAAAAAGATAATCCTGATAAGCTTGACTGGCAAAAAATAGACAAAGTGAATATGGAATATATGAAAACAATATTTGATACAGAAAGTTTAATGCATATGAAACTACTTCTCGACTTAAATAAATCTGGAATAAGACTTGGAATAATTTCAGGAAATACAAGCCAGATAATTATAGACTTTTTGAAAAACAAGAAAAATAAGGGAAAGGTCAAGTTTGATTTTATATTTACAACCGATGGCCTTAACAAAGGAAAATCTAAATCTGATTTAATTAAAGAATGCTTAAATAATTGGGATATAAAAAGCATAGAATGTATTTATGTTGGAGATCATCCAAACGATATAATTGCTGCAAAGGAAGCAAAAGTTATATCTGCAGCAGTTCCTTCTGGACTGCATTCTAAAGAAGAATTAAAGTCTTATAATCCTGAAATTTTAATAGATAATTTAGACAAATTAAAAGAATTTATCTCTGAAATTAAAACCTAGTTTTTTAGATATTTTAAACTGCCCTTACAAAAACTCTTGGCATTAAATCTATTTTGGCAATTCTCGGATTAGATGTAGGATAGAAATTTCCAAACCCTTGACTAGAATCGCCTGCAGTTCTATAGGTAATATATTCTTCATTACATTTACGGGCAAATCCTCTTAAGTCATTAATAATATATGGCATAAAATCCTCTTTTAAAACTTCTATTTTTACTTTTAAATCACAATCAATTTCACCTATATCTCTTCCAAGAACAAGTTCTCCAATATCTGAATCAAAAATAGCTCTACCTTGTTTGTCAGGAGTAGGGACAATTGATTTTACAGCTTGAAATACTCCTTTTCTGGTTTCATATAAGAAATAAGGCGAGCCTTCAAAAACAACTGGTTCTGAACAGGCATTAGCTATTATATGTGTTTTTCTTGATTGAATTGAACTCATTTATCTCCATCAACACTCTTCTTAATTTTTTAAGAGAAATCTTTATTTTTAAACTTATGGCTATATAACCACCTAGTTTAGATTAGGGGTTTTAGTCCATCATCTTTTTTTCTAGGGATAATATGAATATGGGCATGAAAGATAACCTGGCCTGCAACAGGTTCATTATTAACAATTACATTAAACCCTTCTGCTTTTTTTTGTTTTATTAGATCTAGCGAGACTTTTTTTATTCCTTCAAGCATTTCATTTCCAAGACTTGCTGGCATGTCCAGAAGATTTCTAAAATGATTTTTTGAAACAAGAATAGTATGGCCAACTGCTTTTGGTTTTGCATCTAGAAATGCAATAAAATTATCATCTTCATAAGTTTTTTCTGCAGGAATTTCTCCACTTATGATCTTACAAAATATACAGTCATTATCTTCCATGATATACTTAAAAATATAACTTATTTATAAAGATTTATGAACTTGTTTTTAATTTTTCAACTAGGTTTTTAACTTTAGTTTCTATTTCATCCACTCTTTTTTTAATACCGTTTATATCAGTATCCATGCAATCAGTTATTTTCCACCAGATTATTTTTTTATTGAAACTATCTTTAAAAAACAAGGGATTCACATTATCTGCTGTAATAATTATTAAATCATAATCCTTAATTTTAACACAGTCGACTCTTCTAGCAATTTTTCTTTTAATTGTATAACCTTTTTCTTTTAATATATCAATAACGCTCTTTGGAGTATTATGTATTGAGCCAATAATTCCAGCACTTTCTGCAATTATTTTCTTATTTTTGTTTAGCTTATTGAACATAGACTCTCCTACTTTACTTCTAAACTTATTATGTTTGCAAATAAACAGGATTTTCATAAAACTAAGTACATTTTTTAATTTATAGATTTTTGGTACACTATAGAATTATCGCTCACAAAAATTTATAAGCTGAATATCTCTTTTAATGATTAAGATGAAGAAAAAAATTAAGGTTACAAAAGTCAAGGAATTTTTCATAGACCGGATGGAAATAATGGCTTTTATTTTATTTGTGCTTGCACTTTTTCTTATGGATGTAAATATGAATAAAGTTATGGATCAAGGAATTGATACAACTGTTACAGTTATTGGTAGTCATGAGATAGCTGCAACTTCTGGATTTTGGGCTGGATTTTTAGCATCACTAGTGCTTTTTTTCTTTATATCCTTTAGGTCACTTTATGAAAGAAAAAATCGACTTAGTTATCTAGATATTATATTTGGGATAATTGGAGTAATCGGCCTTATGATCACTCTTTCGGGTGGACTTATTGCTTTTTGGCATAATAGTTCTCTTGTGATTCCTTTTTTTAATTATACATTTAGCAGAGTAAACTATTATCATACTGGAATTGGCCTTGATATTTTTGCATTATTTTATTTTGCACTTACAAAATCCTCTAAGAAATAATATTTTAGAATTTTAACTTACTTTACTTCCAAGCTCAATATCTCCATCTGTCTGAAGAAGCTTTACTTCACTATGATCATCATTTACTGCTGCAAGAATCATACCCTTACTTTCAATACCCTTTAATTTCTTAGGTTCTAGATTACAAAAGATAATACATCTTTTTCCTTCTAGTTCTTCTTTTGTATAATGCATTTTAAGTCCTGCCACTATAATTCTTGTTTCAGTTCCTAAATCTATTTTTAATTTGTATAATTTGTCTGCTCCAGGAACATCTTCTATTTCGAGAACTTCTCCGACTCTTAAATCTGCTTTTGCCCATTCATTAAAAGTTACTATTCCTTCTTCCATATTATTATCCGATTTATTATCTTTTTAAATATTCTTATTTTAGTCCAAGGCTTTTAAGGAATCTTGAAAATCCGCCGGATTTACTTGGTATTTCTATTTTTAGGTTTTCTCCAAGTATTCTTTTTGAGCTACGCATATAATGTTTTGAAGCTTGGCTTTTTGGATGTGTATGTATTGCTGCATTTTTTAAAACTTGAGACTCTTTTATAGAATCATCTTCTGGAATAATTCCAAGTATTGGAACTTCAAGCATATCTTTTATATTTGATAAAGACATTTCTACTTTTTTGCCTTGATACCTTGTTATAATCACTCCGATTACAGGTTTTCCCATTTCTTCTGAAAGTTTTATTGCTTTTAGTGCATCTGTTACTGCAGACATTTCAGGATTTGTTACAATAATTATTTCATCTGCAGCATACATTGATGATTTTGCTTCTTCTCCAAGACCGGCTGCACAATCAATTATTACATGATTGGTTATTCTTTTTAGTTTTTTAGTTAATTCAGGAAATTTTTTATAGTTTATTTTTTCTGATTCTTTGAGTGATAAAGAAGCTGGAATTATTTTTGTTCCTGATTCATGTTCATAAATAGCTTCTTCTATTTCAGCCTGGCCATTTAAAACATGATTTAAGGTAGTTGGAACAATTGGAGCACCTAAATGAATACCTATATTTGGAGTGGTTAAGTTTCCGTCTACAATAACTACATCTTCTCCTAAGCTATTTAAAGCGATACCTAGGTTTATTGCAGTTGTAGTTTTTCCTACTCCTCCTTTTCCAGATAGTATAGCGTATATTTTACCCATTTTTTTTATAAATAATCTAAGATTTTTTGTCCTTAATATTTAAGGTTTAGATAAGAGAAAAAGTTTCGCATAATTTATAAACCTTTCTAGAATTTCTGCGTATTCCTTTAACTTTTCAAGGTTAATTGGAATTTCTTCTTTTTTATAAGTTACTCTCAAGCAAACTCCTTTTCTAAATTCTCCTTCTTTTGTTTTATTTAATATATCTATTAATTTAAACATTTCATAAACTTCGAGTGCATCCATAACTTCTTTTTGATCATGAAATGCCTTTCTTATAGTATCTACTCTTAATTTTGGTGCATCAGGAATCTGTTTTATCATTTTTTTCTTTTTTCCTTTTTCTAGAAGTCCATCAAAAGTGTAGTCAATCATTATTTTCCATCTTTTAAGTAAATTAATCATTACATCACAGGTTTTAGTATATTTCATACTAACATATAATAAATGGTCTGCGCTGATTTTCTCCTTGATTATTTTTTCTAATGCTTCTGACATAGTTAAGGCTCTTTTCAATTAATTAATCCTTGAAAATAGAAAAGGGACATTTTGATTAAGTTTAAAAGGAGCACTTCTATATAAATCTTATCTTTTTTTATAACTGTAGAGTATTATCAGATTTTTATTGATTTTTTAAACTCTTTTTCATATAACTATTTAATTTTTAAATTAAACTTGATTATTATTCTTTTCGCAAGTAATAAGTATTCTTTTATTTTTTGAATGTTTATTGCCTGAAAGCTTAGATTATCTGAAAGAATGACCACGTTATCTTTTTTTACAAATTCTATGCTACTTTTCTTATGTTTTTGATTTAACTCAAAGATTTCTTTTATTTTAATTATTTGTTCATTTGTTAGTTCATAGTCTTTTGAAATTTCTTTTAGAGAACTTTCCAGCAGGTCTAAATTATCTTTATTAAAATCAACATTTTTTAGGGGGTATTTATAATTAAACATACAATTCAAAGAACAGATTATTGCAAGGTTTATCTCTTCAATTATTTTGAGTAAAAGCCTTTTTTCATTTACAAGTGGAAATGTAACATAGGTTATGTGATCTGCAATTTGTATATGTCTTAGGGCTTGTTTTAAGTCTTCTTTATATTGTTGCATTGTTTGTATTTATTCTGATTTATTAATATAATTATTGACTTCCTTGTTATTTTTTATCAAATAGTTAAAACTGAATACTAACTAATATAGAATTTATAAGCTATTTTTAACTTAGGTTTAAGATTGCTTCAGCAAGGTCTCCATTGGAATCTTCTAAAGCTTTTTTTGCTTGGTCTTCTGAGCAACCTGTTTTCTCGATTATGGTTTTAATATCTTCTTCTATATTTGTGGAATCTTCATCTTGGGATGAACTTGCTTCTTCTCGCATATCTCCGGATATTTGAAAATTAGTTTGACCCTGCATTTTAATTTTCATAACTGACGGGTCTTCTATTATAATGTCTTTACCTTCACACTCTATAATGACTCTTTTTGCAGGAATTTCTTCTTGAGACATTCCCATCTGTTTCATCATAGCTTGCATTTTTTTAGGGTCTATTCCTGGAATCATTTTATGCAATCGGATAGAAAATTTTTAAAGATACAACAAATACAACGATTAGAATTATAAATAAGACTACATGAGAGGGTTTTAGCATAAGTTTGCTTTTATATTCCTCATTATAACGCATAAGTCCGCCGCCACTTGAGGGCATACTTAATCCTTGATTTGCCATAAAAATTAGAAGAATAATGGATTTTTAAAGTTATTGTTATACTTTTGATTTTAATTCAGGAGAGATATCCAGGGGTATTTTATCGCCTGTTGAACTCAAAGTATAACTAACAACTAAAAGTCCTCTATTACAAAGTGTTCTATAAATTTTGTTTGATGCTTCTTTTGGAACAGGTTTATTATCAATACTTGATAATACTAGTTCTGCATCTGGAGCTTCTAAACTATACTGTAAATAAAAATCCGGATTATTCGCTTGAGGAATTGAGTGTTTTAATTCTCTTTCTTCAAAAGGGAGATTTTCCAGCATAATGTCTAAAGTTGTTCTACCTTTTGCTTTTGGTGACCAAACTAGAAATGTCACACTAGGCTCTAAAAGTCGGTAGTTATCCATAAAATATTTTGATTTATTCTACTTTTAAGTATTTAGGTGGAATAGCATAAGATTTTTAAGATAACCTTTCATATGATTTTAAAGAGAACAATGACTCAATCACATAATTCAAAAAAAGCAGAAGAAAAAATAGAAGACTCCTTGAAATCAAAGATTTCTGGCCCTTATAATTCTCATGAGGTTGAAAAAAAGATTATAAGTTTTTGGGAAAAGGAGAAAATCTATAAATTTGATTCTAAAAAGAAAGGAAAAATATATAGCATAGATACTCCGCCCCCAACTTTATCTGGAAAAATGCATATTGGGCATTCTTATTCTTATTCTCAACAGGATTTTATTGCAAGATTTCACAGGATGAATAATGAAAATGTGTTTTATCCTTTTGGAACAGATGATAATGGGCTTCCAACTGAAAGACTTGTAGAAAAACTAAACAGTGTCAAAAGTAAAAGCATGAAAAGAGAAGAATTTATACAGCTTTGTCTTAAAACTCTGAAAGAAATTACGCCTGATTTTATAAGTGACTGGAAAAACCTTGGAATAAGCTGTGATTATGATTGTTATTATTCTACTATTAATGACAATTCAAGAAAACTTTCACAGAAATCATTTATTGATTTATACAATAAAGGACTTATTTATAAAAAATCATTTCCAACTCTTTGGTGTCCTGAATGTCAGACTTCTGTTGCGCAAGCAGAACTTGATGACAAGGAATTACCTTCATTATTTTCCACTTTAAAATTTAAGATAGCAGGTTCATCATCTAAAGATAATGAAAAATCGAAAAATGCTGAAGATAATTTTATTTTAATTGCTACAACCAGACCAGAATTGCTTGGTGCTTGTGTTGCTGTTTTTGTAAATCCCAAAGATACACGATATAAAAGTTTAGTTGGAAAGACTGCAAAAGTTCCTTTGTTTGATTTTGAGGTTCCGATTATTGAAGACGAAAGTGCAGAAATAGATAAAGGAACAGGGGTTTTAATGATATGTTCTTATGGAGATAAATATGATGCAGAGGCAATTAATAGACATAAGTTAACTCCAAAAATAGTTCTTAATTATGATGGGACTCTTAAGATTTCAGGATATGAAGGTCTTAAGGCAAGAGCAGCAAGAAAGAAAATTCTTGAAGAGTTAAAAAAAGAAGGTCTGATTGTTGAGCAGAAAAGTATAACTCATGCGGTTAATGTTCATGATAAATGTGGAACTGAGATTGAATTTCTTCCAACAGAACAATGGTTTATTAAAATCCTGGATAGAAAAAAAGATTTTATTTCCCAGGGAAATAAAATAAAATGGCATCCTGAATTTATGCATAAAAGATATGATAACTGGGTTAATGGTCTTGAATGGGACTGGAATATTTCAAGAGACAGACATTTTGGAGTTCCTATTCCTGTTTGGGAATGTCTTAAGTGTAAGCAAATAATTGTTGCAACTGAGTCTGAACTTCCAATTGATCCAACTGAACATAAAAAGAAATGCAGTAAATGCAAATCTGAAATGGTTGCTGAAACAAAAGTTCTTGATACTTGGATGACTAGTTCAATTTCCCCTCAGCTGGCAAGTTCTTTAGTTAAGACTAAAGAAAATTCCAAAATAGCACTTCCTTTTTCACTTAGGCCTCAGGCTCATGATATAATCAGAACATGGTTATTTTATACTGTTGTTAAATCACTTTACGCTGAAAATGAACTTCCCTGGAACAATACTATAATTTCAGGATTTGTTACACTTAAGGGAGAGAAAATGAGCAAATCCCAGGGAAACACTATTTCTCCTCAGGAAGTTATGGAAAAATATTCTGCTGATTCTCTTAGGTTTTGGGCCGCAGGTTCAAAACTTGGGGAGGATTTAGACTATATGGAAAATGATTTAGTTGCAGGAAAAAAATTTGAAAATAAACTTTGGAATGCATCAAATTTTGTTTTTATGAATTTAACTGACTATAAAAATGCAAAACCCAAAAAAATAGAAAAAATTGATGAATTATTTTTAAATAAACTCAATGAACTTGTTTTAAGTTGCACAGAGGCATTTGAAAATTATGAATATGCCAAAGCTAAACTTGAAACTGAAAAGTTTTTTTGGTCAATGTTTTGTGATAATTATCTTGAAATAGTTAAAAAGCGAATTTATGAGAATAAGAAAGGAAAAGAAAGCAGTCAATATGCATTGTATACAGGACTTTTGACAATATTAAAGTTGATTGCTCCGATAATGCCTTTTATTACTGAAGAAATTTATCAGACTTATTTTAAGAAGTTTGAAGGAGATAAGAGTATGCACATAAGTCAGTGGCCTAAAGTAGCAAGTTCTTTAGCTAACGCTAAAGAAAATTCCAAAAATGCTGCTAAAACTGAAAATGAACTTGATAAGTTTATTGAAATATTAACTAGGATCAGGCAGGAAAAGTCAAATGCAAAGAAATCCATGAAATCTGAGATAAAGCTGGTTCTTTCTAAAGAAGAGAAAACCCAAATCGCGGATTTACTTGAAGACTTAGCTGATGTTACAAACGCTCGAGAAATAGCTGAGGGCGAGTTTAAAGTGGAGTTTATATAGCTCTTAATTTATCACAAAGTATCACAAAGATTATAAAATAGACTATTTTTGTTAATTTAACTAATATATCATTTATATTATAAATTTATAATAACCATGGCACTAGACGAACAACAAAAATTCAAACTTGAAGATTTCCTAGATAGGATGAAAAGTTATAAGGCAAGGCATACTGAACTTATAACAGTTTATGTACCTGCAGGTATGGATCTTAATTTAATTACAAGACAACTTGAAGCTGAAAAATCCACTGCTGCAAATATTAAGTCTACTGCAACAAGAAAGAATGTTGAAGCTGCCTTGGACAGCCTGGTTAGATATTGTAAGCAAACAAGATTTGCCCCTAAAAACGGAGTTTGTTTATTTTCTGGAAATGTTTCTCAAATTGAAGGTCAGGATGATTTTATTGTTGAAATATTTGAACCTCCTGAAGAACTTGGTATGAGACTTTATAGGTGTGACCAGACTTTTGTTTTAGATCCTTTATTTGAAATGCTTGAAATAAAAGAACTCTATGGTCTGCTTGTGATTGAAAGAAAAGAGGCAACCATTGGAATGCTTATTGGAAAGAAAATAAAAGTTTTAAAACATTTAAACAGTTTTGTTCCTGGAAAAGTAAAAGCAGGAGGTCAGTCTGCACAAAGGTTTCATAGAATTACTGAAGGACTTGCAAAAGATTTCTATCGAAAAATTGCAGATATTGTTAAAACAGAGTTTTTTGGAATTAAAGGGCTTAAAGGTATTTTAGTTGGAGGGCCTGGACCTACTAAAGAAGATTTCCTAAAAGAAGGAAATTTAGTTACTGCACTTATGGATAAGGTTCTAGCTGTAAAAGATATTGGTTATGCTGATGAACATGGACTTGAATTATTAGTTGAGAGTTCACAAGATGTTTTGGCTGATCAGGATATTGTTCGTGAACAAAAAATCTTGGAGAAATTCTTTAATATTCTTGGAAAAGAAAAGGATAAAGCTGCTTATGGCAAGGAACAAGTTGAAAAAGCTCTTTCTTATGGTGCTGTTGATTTATTGCTTCTTTCAAAAAAACTTCCAAAAGAAGAAATAAGGAATTATGAAAAAATGGCGCAGGAAACTTCTGTTAAAATTGAAATTATTTCAGGAGATCTTGATGAGGGAATGCAATTTTTTAATTTAGGCGGTATTGGAGCAATACTTAGATTTAAAATAAATTAAATCTAAAGTCCTAAAAAATTATGATTAATTTTTTGGAACTCCAAAACCAAAGAAAATTTATAAAATTTTCTTGGCCACAAAAACTTCTGAAAGTTTTTGATGGTTTACATTTTGAAGTATTTAAAATCAGTTGATTTTGAAAGTTCTTAAAAATTCATTTCAATAAGTTTATTAATTTATTACTTATTTTGTACTTATGAAATTAAAAGTTCCTTTTTATAAGTCTCTTCATGATACTGATTGCGGACCTCTTGCACTCAAGATGGCTCTTTCTTATTTTGGAAAAGATTATTCTTTTGAAGAAATTTCAAAACAGGAAAGGCAACTTAAGAGTGGGCTTGTTTGGTCAACAGGAATTGCAAGAGCTGCAAAAAAATTGGGTTTTAGGACAAAAATAATTTCAACTACTAATTTTAGTCATGAAGAAGATATTTCTTATTATAAAAAATATTCAGATGATTTGGGCAGGAGAGTTTTAGCAGAATTGTCCAGTGAAATTAAGAAAATCGGGGTTGAAATAGAAGAGAAAAATCTACCTCTTAATGAACTTTTAAAATATGTTTCAAAGGATTCTATTCCTATTGTTCTTGTAAACTGGTTTACTATTTCAGGCAGGGAAGGGTTTAGTGGTCATTTTTTAATTATAACTGGATATGACAAAGAAAATGTTTATGTTCATAATCCTGGAATTGCAAATGCTCAGGCATATCTTGTTATTAAAAAAGAAATTTTTGAAAAAGCATGGGAATTTAAAGGGACTGATAAAGATTGCATTGTTATTTTTAGAAATCCTTAGTTTAAAACCAGTCAATTAACCAGTTAGGAAAATCTCCTGAATCATTGCAATGGTATACTTTATGGGTTATTTGATTAAATCTCAAGTCAAGTTTTAGGTTCTCTATTTTGACTAATTTTTGGTTTACATTGGATATTGAGAGCTGAGGGGGTTTGAATCTTTCAGGGGTTTTATTAAAACACTTTTCAAATACACTTATTGAGTCTTTTAGGTAGTTGTTATTATTATCTTCTAAAAATTCATGGTAATTATGATGATAACCATGCAATGCAAGAGTTTTATTTAAGTATAAGATTTCATTACACCAGCTATTATTATCTGAGATATTGCTTTTTTCAAAACTTGGAATTACATAAAGAACATCTGATTTTTCTAGATAAGCTTTATCACAGGGGATATTTGGAGAAACATCATCTATTTGCCTTGGCAAAGAAAGTCTTGTTAAAAACAAAATTATTAATAAAATTGCTATAACAGAGAGGATTTGTAAGATTATTTTTTTTAATTTCATATTTATCTCTTTTTATTCTCTTAACAGTAACATAATAACCCTTAAAAACATTATTTTCCTAAACTGGTTAATGAAAACTGCTGAAACTGTCAAGGATATTGAAGAAAATAAAGAGATTGAAAATTTAAAAAAGGTAGAGGCAGCTTTATTTATTTCTGCAAGGTTTTTGAATTTACAAGAATTAGTGATGCTTACTGACATTAATCCTTTGATGCTTAAAGAATTAATTGAAAAGCTTACTTTGAAATATAATCGGGAAGAGTCTGCAATTGAGATTATTGTAAAAGATAATATGTGGAAAATGGATGTTAGACAAGAATATGTATCAATGATTAATAAACTTGCAACAGGAAGTGCTGAATTTACAAAATCAGAACAGGAAACTTTGGCAGTAATTGCATATAAACAACCGGTTAAACAATCGGTGATAATTAATATTCGTGGAAACAAGTCTTATGAACATATCAAGCATTTTATTGATATTGGGCTTGTTGTTAGTAAAAGAGTAGGTCATACTCTAGAATTAAAACTTTCTGATGACTTTTTTGAATATTTTCATCTTCAGAAAAAAGAAGAAGATGGAAAGATTATTGCTGTAGAAGAAAAGGATATTGAGGATACTACTGGGGATGATAATGAAGAAGAAAATGAAGAAGTAGGTAATGTTAATCAAGATGTTAGTGATGATAAGAATCTAGAGAGCAGTGAAAATGAAATTCCTAATAAAAATGAAGATTCCAAAATAGCACAAGCAAGTGAAGAAGAAGCAGAAAATAGTGAAGATAGTTCTGGGAGTCAATAATGGAATTATTACCTTATATTTATTTAACTTATATGTTTATTTCAATCTACATGTTAAGTTTTTTTCTTATTCTTTATTTTAGAAATAAGAAAGACTTTTTCTCTTATCCTATACCCACTGAAAAACGTGAAGTAACTTTTATTGTTCCTTCGTATAATGAAGGAAAGACTATAGAAGAATCTATTAAACATATTTTTGATGTTGATTATCCTTATATTCGTGAAGTAATTGTTGTTAATGATTGTTCAACAGATAATACACAGAAAATAGTTGAGAAACTTTTAAAAAAATATCCTAAACTGAGACTTATTAATAATCCAAAGAATCTTGGGAATGCTGCAGGTTCTCAAAATGTTGGCCTTAAACATGTTAAAACTGAATTTTTAGTTGTTGTTGATGCAGATTCTTTTCCTGCAAAAGATTCAATTTCGAAAATGATTGGTTTTTTTAATGATCCTAAAGTTGGAGCAGTTACTTGTCCTGTCCTTGCAAGAAATCATAATACTTTTTTTGAAAAATTACAAGCGATTGAATATCAGGCAATTTCATTTGGAAGAAAGTTACTTGAGTATGTAGATGCTATTTATGTTACTCCTGGCCCCTTGGCAGTCTATAGAACAAAAGCTCTTAAAGAAATTGGAGGATTTGATGAAAATAATATGACTCAGGATATTGAAGCTACTTGGCATTTAACTGCTAATGGTTGGGATAGAAAAATGAGTCTTTCTACGAGTGTTACAAGCCAAGTTCCAAATAAACTTAAGGCCTGGTTTATTCAAAGAAGAAGATGGAATATTGGCGGGCTTCAATGCATCTATAAATATAGAAAAGACCTGGGAAGAAAAGGAATGCTAGGGTGGTTTATTATCCCGTTTTTTATCCTCAATATGTTTTTAGGTCTTCTTGGACTTTGTATTTTTACTTATCTTTTTTTATCAAAAATTATTGCCAGATTTTTATTTACAAAATACTCTATTGCAGCAGGAACTCCTGTTATTACCTTAAATGAATTTTATGTTACTCCTAGTTTTCTTAATTATCTTGGAATAATGTTATTTGTTTTTGGACTTATTTATATTCTTATGATACTTTATATCATGAATGTGACTATTCTTAAAAAAGAGAATATTTTAAATATCCCTTTTTATTTAACTGTTTACTTAATACTTTATCCATTTATAATGGTTAATGCAATATGGCATACTATTATTGGAAAAAGGAAGTGGAGATAAATAATCGCTTCGCGAGATAAGATTGTTATTTTCAACAAAGTGAATTTGATTGAAAATAATTGAATAGAGTGAAGAATAACTACCCACAAAAAGCTTAACTAGATAAATAATCTAAACTAAGACAAAAAAGCTTTAAAAGATAAATAAACAAAAGATAAATTAAAACAAGATAAAAAAGTAAAAAATGTTTAAATCACAAAAACATGTATTTTGGCAGGCACTTATAATTACTTTAGTTGTATTTAGCCTTGGAATTATTGCAGGAGTTTTACTAGAGAATTTTCGGACTAATCAGGTTAATTCCTTAGTTGTACAGTCTGAACTTAATCTACTTGATATCAGGCTTCAAAATCAAATTTATTCAACTACTAAGTTTAACTGCAAAATGGCTATATCTGAAAACCTGAAATTTGCAGATAAGACTTATGAAGAAGCAAAGACTCTTGATCGATATGAAAAAGCAAATGTAATTACTGAAGATCTTAAAGTTGCTCATAAGAAATATGATCTTCTTAGGTCTACTTTACTTTTGAATTCAATGATTATTAGAGAAAAATGTAATTCTTCTTATTCTGAAGTTGTTTATTTTTATCAATATAACAATCCAGATATGGATCTTAAGGCAAAAGAAAGTGTTTTTTCAAAACTTCTTGGTGAACTTAAGCAGATAAAAGGAGATTCTATTCTTCTTATTCCAATTGCTGCTGATAATAATCTTTCATCAATAAATCTACTTCTAGATAAATACAATGTTTCAGAAGAAGATTTACCTATAATCATTATTGATGGAAAGACCAGAATTACTGAAATTGAAAATATTGATGATCTTAAAAAAAGAATCAAATAACTTGATTTTAACATTTATCCCTTTGGTTTTTTAATATATATCTTTAACAACAAAAAAGAATAAAAAGCTAGTCTTTTATATTGTTTAACTGGAAAAACTGAGGTTTATGAGATAAAAATGGAAATATGTGCAAGATGTGGAATTAGTGAAGATATTATAAAACTCTATGATGCTATATATGAGGGTCAGATGGCTAGATTATGTGAGAGATGCGTTATAATTGAAAATTTGCCTGTTATTCGTCAACCTAATGCTATTCAAGTAAGGGAGTCTGAAAAAGGAGTAGGAGTTTATGAGCGAATGAGAAAAATAGCAGGTCTTCCTGAGAATTCTAAAAAATCTGATGTTATTGTCAGGGGTGAACGGCTTAATTTACTTAATAAAAATCCGAATCTTGAAAAGCCTACTAATGAAAAGCCTAAACTGATTGAACATTTTTACTGGGAGATTACACGAAATAGAAGAAGAAAGGGATTGTCTCAACAACAACTTGCAGATACAATTCATGAGCCAGTTATTATTATTGAGATGCTTGAACAAGGCAAACTTCCTGAAAAAAACAGTCATGAAATAATAAGAAAGCTTGAAAATTTATTTCAGATGAGGCTTAAAAAAGTTAGTGAGCTTGAAGTTCTTGAAAGAATGAAAATTATGCAATCAAAACCTGTCTTACTTGATTCTTCAGGAAACAGACTTGAACAAATTCCAGAACCTGAAATAATTGAAAATGTTGAAACTGTCGAGGAAAAGGTTTTAGATGATGGGAAAAGAAATTTTGTTGCAACTGATAATTCTGGAAATTTAGACTTAAGAAAAACTGATTCAAGTTATGTTACTGTAAATGATTTAAAAGACCTGCATAAAAAAAGAATAGAAGTATCAAAACAAGAAATGAGGGTTGAACAAAAAAGAATAGAAGAAAGGGAAAGAATAATTGAAGCCAGAAAAGAAGAATTAAGACTGTTTAAAGAAAAAGAATCAGATGACCTGGATAATATGCTTGGTGGAGCTGAATTATTAGGTAAAGAAGATGAAGAACTAGAAGACAGTGGATTTGATGATAAATAAATAAATAATTTTATAAAAAAATATGACTTACTTTCCAAATATTGGTAGAACTCTGCTAGACGATGCAGATAAAAATTTAAAGCTATATGAAACAGGGGCTGATAGGCGTGAAGATAGACTTGATCTTGCAAGAATTCAGGTTGCAGCTGCCCATGATAAAGGAATGAACATTGATTCTCAATTATCTAGACTTGTTAATAATTATAGGGTTTTGGAATTCCCTAGTGAACTTAGGGATAGTTTAACATAGGACCTTTCTTTTAAATTACTAACTTGAAAGAGAAGTAAAATAAGGCAAGAGGATAACCTTTAAAAACCTACTTTTTGTATAGTTTTTATATATTTGGAACTATTATGGAAATAAAAATTTTGAAGGATGAGAAAAATGAACTTGAAGTTCAAATGGAAAATCAAACTGTTGCTGAAGTAGTTAGAGTTTATTTAAATCAAGATGATAGTGTTAAACTTGGTGTTTGGAAGAGAGAACACTATTCAAGACCTTTAACTTTAAAAATAGTTACAGAAGGAAAGACTGCAAAAAAAGCACTTTCTGAAGCTATTGCTAAATTAAGAAAGGATTTGGATAAATATTCTGATGAATTTAAAAAATCATCAAAGTGATTTTTTAACACAACAAAAATCAAAGATTTTTGGGGAGATTAAAAATCAGGAGGTTTTTAACTCATTCAATTTTTACAAATTGAAGTTTTAAAAAAGCTAAGTAAAAATTATTTCTAAAAATTAGTGGTGACAATTAAAAACCAATGGGACTAAAAGATTTTATGGGAAGAGTATTTGGAAGAAGTTCTAAAGCTAATTCTGAAACTTGTCCTTATTATGGGATGATTAGTTCTCAAATAGATTTATTTGTTAAGACCTTAGACATTTTTGCTGATACTTTGACTTTTCTTAAGCATGAGCGAGATATACATTCTTTAGGTAATGCTGTTGGTGGTTATATAAAAGGATATACTGAAGCAAGAGGACTTGATAGCCATTCAGATGATATTTATAATGGAGTTATGGCCAAAATTGAAGCAGATTTGCCTGTTAATATTAAATGGCCTGGTAAAGAGGTTCTTGTTTCTCAGATGTTTAATTTATCTTCAGGTTATATAAACCAGTGGGAAAAATACCAAAAACTCACAGAACAAGGCTGGGGAAGTGAAGGCCACAAAGCAGAATATAAAAGCAGTCTTGAAATGCTTATAGACAGAGATAATCAAAAATAATTCTAAAAAATAATTATTCATAAGCTTCAAGTTCATCTAGTTCTTTAGGAGTAAATATTTCAAAAGTTATTCTGTAAAGAATTTCATCTTCGTCATTAATATGTTTCCTAAGTTTTTCTATTATTAATTTTCCATGAGTGTTTAGGGCATTTTTAACTTCTATTTCACTTCCTGAGTTAATTGCTTTTTTTATTGCTTCTCTATGCACTCCTAAGGTTTTATGGTCAAATAACATAGCTTTTACTGGAATTACTATTCTTTCATGCTTTAAAATAGGAAATATTGTTTCTTCTTTTTGTTCGTGTTTGTCCCAAAGTTCTATTAATGTTTTAAAAACATGTAAAAGATTTGGATAATTAATTGAGTCTTCAGTCATTATTGCTTCTAATTCTGAGAGTTCTCTTTCTATTTCTTCATGTTCTTGTTTTAGTCTTTCAATAGAGTTCATATTGTAAAATTATATTTTTTTATTTCTGAGCAGATTTGCATTTGTGACAACTGTTATTGAAGATGCTGCCATTGCAATTTCTGCCAAGACTGGATGAATTACTCCTGCAACTGCAAGAGGTATCATTATTACATTATAAGCAAATGCCCAAAACAGGTTTTGCTTTATTTTACTAAATGTGGCTTTTGACAGATTAATTGAAGCAACAACCCCTCTAAGAGAACCATTTGCAAGCACAATATCCCCTGATTCTATTGCAATATCTGAACCAGACCCCATTGCAATGCCTACATTTGCCTGTTTTAATGCAGGAGCATCATTTATTCCGTCTCCAACAAAACAAACCATTCCATATTTTTGTAGTTCTTTTATTTTATTTGCCTTGTCTTCTGGAAGAACATGAGCTATTACCTGAGTTATTCCTACTTTTTTTGCTACTACATTTGCTGTTACTTCATTATCTCCTGTAATCATTATTGTTTTGTATCCTGATTTGTTCAGATAATTTATTGCTTTTATTGAATCTTCTTTTAGTTCATCTGCAACCCCAAATATTCCTATTACTTTTTTATTTTCAGCAAGCATTGCGGTAGTGAGTCCCTGCTCTTGAAATTCTTTTATTTTATTTTTAAATTCATTGAACTTTATATTTTTTTCTTTCATTAATCCAGTATGGCCTATTATTATCTTTTTTTTGTTAATTTCTCCTTCCAAACCCTTTCCTCTTATTATTTTGAAATTTTTAACAACAAGGTATTTTTTTAATACAACTTTTTCAATTATTGCCTTTGAAATAGGATGTTCACTGTTTTTTTCCATTGATGCTAAAAGTTCAAGAAAGTGTTTTTCATTTTTGGAATAAATCTTTTTTAGCTCGGGTTTTCCTTTTGTTATTGTTCCTGTTTTATCAAATACTATTATTTTTATTTCTTTCATTGTTTGAATTGCCTCTCCTTTTCTAATCAGAATTCCTTTTCTTGCACCTATTCCACTACCAACCATTAAAGCTGTTGGTGTTGCAAGTCCAAGTGCACATGGACAGGCAATTACTAAAACTGCTACTGCAATTCCAAATGATTTACTTATATCTTGGGAAAAAAATAACCAACCGGCAAACGTTAACGCGGTTAAGACCAATATAGACGGAACAAAAATACTTGTTATTTTATCTGCTAATTTTTGAATTGGAACTTTTGTATTTTGAGCATCTTCAATTAGTTCAATAATATGAGAAAGAAAAGTATCACTTCCTATTTTGGTTGTTTTGACATATAAAATACCATCTTGATTAATTGTAGCTCCAATTACATTATCTTTTGGTTTTTTGTCAGCTGGAATTGATTCACCAGTCACCATTGACTCATCAATACTACTTTCTCCTTTTATAATAATTCCATCTGTAGGGATTTTTTCACCTGGCCTTACAATAAAAACATCTCCTACTTTAAGCTCGGTAATGTCTATTTCAATTTCCTTATTATTTCTTAAAACCCTTGCTTTTTTTGCTCCTAGTTCAAGAAGTTTTCTTATTTCCTGACTTGCTCTTCCACGGGCTTTTGTTTCAATGAATTTTCCTGTTATAAAAAAAGCCATTATCATTGAAGAGATTCCAGAATAATCCTGTATTGCTATAAAAAAAGATAAAATCCCTGTTAGATATGCTATAATTGTTCCAAGAGCAATTAGGGAATCCATGTTAAAATAAAAAGAAGTAAATCCCTTTATTCCTGATTTAATAGTCCCAAATCCAAAAATAAAAATTACTGGAAATGCTGCTATTAACAGAACCAGGGTCATTATTTTTTCATCTATCATAAATAATCCTAATTTTTCAGAATACATAAAAATAGCAAGTGGAATTGTGAATAACCAGGCTCCAATTAATTTTACTTTCCAGTCACTTATTTCTTTATCTTCAAATCCTTTTGATTCAGAATGATTGTGGTTCATATTTATTGAATATTTATTATCTTATAGCCTATATTTGAAACAGCTTTTTTTATTTCTTCAATGTTAACGCTGTCTTCTGCTTCAATTATTGCTTTTTTTGTCATTACGCTGACCGATACAGATTTTATTCCTTTTATTTTTCCAAGAGCTCTTTCTATATTTGAAGCGCAGCTAGCACAATGCATTCCTTCTATTGTTAGTTTTATTTTTTTCATTTTAAGGTGTTTTTATTTTTTCTATTTGCGTTTTTAATTAACCAATATATTGCAGCTATTATTAGTGCAATTAACAATAAATAGGTTATCCAGCTTAAGATCATAAAACCTGATCCATAGCCACTGTAGAATCCGTTCATCATTCCATAGCCTGGACAAGCTCCATAGTCGGGAGTAGCTGCTGAAACCATTGCAATTGCCATTAGAATTGTTACAATAGCTGAGATTGTTAAATTCTTATTCATTTTATTTAGCCTCCTTGAATTTTACCTTATTATAATTGGTATTTGAACTATTTATTTTATTGTATTTTAATTTTAGACTACATTCCACAGCCACAACCTCCACCATTTGCTCCCATTGAACAACTTCCCCCTGATTCTGGTGTTGCAGCAGCAACTTCTTGTTTACTTGCAGTTCCTGACTGAGTTACAATAAAACTTCCATGAAGCATTCCCATTCCACATGTGAAACTTATTGTTCCTTCTTTATCTGGTGTGAATTCTATAATGTTTAGTCCTTTTTTTAGTTGTTTATCAATATTATACTGATTTGAAACTAATTCCTGATTACAACCTGTTAATTCGATTACATTAACATTCCATTTAACAGGAACTCCTTTTTTGAGGACAAAGGAATTTGGAGAATAGCCAGAGGCATCAACATCCATATTTATTTCCTGAACTCCATTTGTTAAAACTGCTCCTGTTCCTGTTGCACTAGCAACAGAAGTTGAAGCAAATTTGGATTGAATTGCTGAAAAACTATAGGGGCTTCCAATCATTGAAAGTCCTCTGTTTAACATTATTAATCCTAGTATTAGAACAATTACAGCAGATATTTTTAATATTTTTTTAGTTGTTTTGTGACTTACTACCGAAGCAAAACTTCCAAATATAATCATTACCGGAAGAGTTCCGAGTCCAAAGACTGCAAGTGCTATTGCACCTGACGCAAAACTTCCTGTACCTGCAGCATAAAGATACATTGCTTGAAGTGGACCACATGCAATAAATAAACCATTTAAGAGTCCTGTAATGATTGGACCTTTATACTGTCCTTTTGCATTTTCTTGTGCTTTTATTGTAAATTTTGTTAAAAATCTAGGATTAAGCTGGAATTTTCTAAAAAACTTAAATCCAAACATGCTTAATGAATAAAATATCATGAATACTCCTGCAAAGATAGCGACTCCTGCTCTAAGTCCAACACTAAATGCAATTATTCCTCCGATGAGTCCAAATATTCCGCCTACAATTGTATAAGAAATAACTTTTGCTCCACCATAAGCAAAATGTTGTGTATAGTTTTTATGACCGTTTAAGGCATTTTTAGCTGTATATGAAACAACAAAACCACCACACATTGAAACACAATGAAATCCAGTTAAAATTCCTATAAGAAATATTAAACCTAGGCCAATATTATCTCCACCTTGTGGAAGTGCAATTTCTGGTAATTTTGGAAGATCTATTATATTAAAATAAAACAAAGCAACTATGATCAAGGCTATGGATGCAATTATTGCAAACCAAGCTTGAGGGCTTATTCTTTGATCATTGCGGGTTTTAATTTCACATGTTGAATCGCACTCATAACCTAGTTTTTTTATAATATTTTTTATTTCTTTTTCAGAAATTTTTGATTCATCAAAATCTATGACTGCTTCTTCTTTTGAAAAACTTACAGATACACTATTAACTTTGTTTTTTAATGAATTTTCAATTAAATTACTGCATGAATTGCAATGCATGCCTTTTATCTTGAATTTTTTAGTTGTCATATTTTAGTTTATCTTATTTGTTTTTTATAATCTTCTAGAAAAAGCTGTTTGAAACAGCTTATAAGCATTGGCTTGAAACTGGTTTCAATAGATTATTTAGATGTTTAGACCTTTAAACCATAACAAATATGCAAGGATTAAATGAATAACTGCAAGAGTTAAAGTGAGGAATGCAAAAAACATATGATACTTAAATACATTTTTGTTAAACTTATGAAGGGCTATTCCAAGACTGGCTGTTATAAACAAAGAGATTATTGTAAGTATTCCGAAAATTATTGCTAAAGGCAAGAAGAGTATCATTTTATTAAAATCCTAATATTTTATTTATTAATATTACTTTTATTCTATTTGGAATAATTTCTTTATTAATTATTAATAATTTGCTTACATTACTGCCTGAAACTCCATAGGCTTTTTTTGCTCTTTCGCTTTCTTTTGGAAGTACATATTGATATATTCTTTCAAATGCATCATTAAGATCATTTACAATCTTTTGTGTTCCTATAACAAATATTACATTGTCTGCTCCATATACATATCCTGGAAGCTGACTTCCTGTATTTGAGGCTATTACTAATTTTCCGTCCTGTGTTAAAGCATGGACACTTCCAATTGCCCAGTCTGGAATGCAGGCTATTTCTTTCATCTTTTTTGAGTCTGTTTCTCTGTTTAGTTTATTTAACTTATTTCTTACAGAATCATAATTTCCAGAGCTATTAATTTCATTTGCAATTCCTGTTTCTTCAAGTGTAACAGAAGTCATTGGCATTATATTTGCATTTTTTGGGATTATTTCAAATACTTTTGATTTTGCTTGTTCAATTGTTTCAAAAAAATAAGCATCTATTCCATTATTTTTAAGTGAAGCAATTGCTATTTCGATTGATTCTTTATCTGCGAGTAGGTTAAAATCTTTCATTATTAACTGATTTAATCCTAAGAAACTTTATTCAACAATTATAGTTGCTTTCATACTTGGATGAACTTCACAATGATAGTCAAAAGTTCCTGCAGTGTTAAATGTATGCGAGTAAACTTCATTGGTTTTAAGAAGTTTTGAACTCATTTCATCTTGTTTATCAGAAGTTACTGTGTGAGTTTGTGAATCTAGGTTTTTCCATATAACTGTTTCTCCTTGTTTTATTGTTAAAGATAAAGTAGAGAATGCGAGATTAGTTATTTCTATATTATAGGTTTTACCTAAACTTGAGATATTGTTATCAGGCAGGTTTACATTTGGGTTATCAATAGGTTTAGATCCATTATACCAAACATAACCAACAATCAATATAACTGCTATAACTGCGATTCCTATCCAGATTTTAGTATTTTTTGCCATTTATTTAACCCCCTTACAAGTCTATTTTACTATGTAATCGAGGTTATTTATAGTTTTCCAATTAATTCTGTACTAGGTTTAATGGTTTTATGTCCTGGTTTCCAGTTCATAGGGCAGACATTTCCAGTATTTTCTGAAACAAATTTTGCTGCTTGTAATTTTCTTATTAATTCTTCAGAACTTCTTCCAATATCATTATCATGGAATTCAAATGCTTTTATTAATCCCTCTGGATTAATTAAGAATGTTGCCCTTAAAGAAACTCCTTTTTCTTCAATATAGGATTCATAGTCTTTAGTTATTTTGTGGGTTGGGTCAGAAAGCATTGGATAAGTTATTTTTTTAATTAAAGGGGAAGAATCATGCCAGGCTTTATGGACAAATACACTATCAGTTGAAACTGAGATTATTTCTGCACCAAGTTCACTAAACTGGTCATATTTATCTGCAAGTTCACCTAGTTCTGTTGGACAAATAAATGTAAAATCTGAAGGATAGAAAAACAAGATAACCCATTTTCCTTTGTAGTCTGAAAGTGATATCTTCTTTATTTCATTATTTATTAAAGCATCTTCTTTAAATTCAGGAGCTGGATTGTTTATTTTTATCATAGGGTATGTTAATTTATACTTTCTTTAAGTATAAATTAGTTTTGTTTGTTATTTTTTGATTGAACTATTCCTTGGCTAATAATTCTTCAATTTTTTTAGGATCAAATCCAATTATTATATCTTCATCAATTTTTATTATTGGAAAACCTTCCTGACCTGTTTTTTCAACAATGTCTTCTGCTGCATCTTCATCTTCTTCAACATCAATATTTTCAAAGATATACTTTTTAGAGTTAAGATATTCTTTTAATGAATTGCAATGCGGACACCATGACAGCGTATATATTGTTATTTTTTTCATAATAATCTCATCTAGACTACTTCTTGTTAGTAAGAGCTTGTCTTTTATTTTAATACTACTATATTTGTCATTCCACGTCTTTTTCTTTCGATTAGATTTTGAGCTTCTAGACTATCAAGGATTCTAGTAATTTTAACTTTATTTAATTTTGTTTTTTCTATTATATCTGATTGAAACATATTTCCTTTGTTTTCAAGTAATAGGTTCATTATTATTTTTTCATCAGAATTTAAGCCTTGAACAGACTTTTTATCAAACTTTCTTGGTTCTAAATTTTTAAGAGGCTTTATTTGTTTTATTACTAGTTTTTCATTTTCTTTTGAAAATATCAGGAATATACCAATTAAGAGTATAAAAAAAGCAATTGCAATGCTTAGATAAGTTTGAGTATTAATTGTTCCATACATTGGGCAGGACGAGCCATGAGAGCATGTTGTTTTGACTATCTCTGTTAGACCTTGGTTAAACAAGAAGATTATAATCATGATTAGGATTGCAATTCCTGATATTAGGTATCCAACATTTTTGTTTTTCATTTTTTAAATTGGCAAATTATATATGAATTAAATTCATATGAAATACAATTCATATGTCTTTATATAATTTTAGGTGTTTTATTATACTAATTTTATTTTATAAATGTTATGAAGTTGAAATTTAGAGTCAGAAGAACTGATTAAGTGGTCTAATAATATAATCTAAAACAAAGATGAGGGAGCAAGAAAGTATAGTAATAAAAAAGTTTTTCTGATGTCAGGAATTAAGCCACATCATTTAGGATGTGGATTCAATATAGATACTTTAATTCCTGAGCATCCTAAAAACAAGTGCCTGTCACAAACCACGCCTTTTAAGGTGTGGTGGCACATTGTTTTTTTGATACAATAATTCTTATAAGCTATCCAGGCTTATTTTTTTAAGCTCAAGAATTTTTAATTCTTGAGATACAGACAATTTGCTCTGCAAATTCTCTGTCTGTTAAAATCCCCTTGATTGGGGAGGAATTTAAACATGGAAGACTTAGAACTACCTAGAACAAAAGAGATTGATGATAGTAAGATTATGACTGGGAGTTATGATATAAACAAGTTACTTGAAGGAGGATATGAAAAAGGGATACTTACTCTTTTTTATGGGCCTGCTGCATCTGGAAAGTCTAACTTTGTTACCCTTGCTGCTTGTCATTTGGCTAAAAAGGATAAGAAAGTTGTTTTTATTGATACTGAAGGGGGTTTTTCTCTTGATCGAGTTCGTCAAATTTCAGGAGGACTTCCTGAATTTATTTTAAAAAATATTATCATATTTAAGCCAACTAATTTTTATGAACAAAAAAAAGTTTTTTTTAAACTACTTAAGGAGTATAAAAGTAGAAATATTGGGCTTATTATAGTAGATTCTATGGTTATGTTTTATCGCCTTGAACTTGCTATTGCAAGAAAAAAAGGTATTGAAGAAATAAGAAGAATTAATAATGAACTGGCAAATCAAATGAGGGCATTATATGAAATTGCAAGAAAAGGAAATATTCCGGTTCTTATAACCACTCAAGTCTATAATGATTTTTTAAATGAAGAAGATTGGGCTCTAGGCAAAGAAGCAGGAGTTAATGTTGTTGGAGGAGATATTTTAACCTATTGGAGCAAATGCATTATTGAACTTAAAAATAAAAATGGAAGAAAAAAAGCAATTATTCGAAAGCACAGGAGTCTTCCTGAAAAAGAATTTAATTTTGAAATTGTCAATGAAGGTATAGTCAAGCGAGGATGGCTGTAATTAACTCTCAAATTTGGTTAGATCCTTTAGCTGATAAGTCCATATTTGTATGTTTTGTTCCACAAACATCAATAATTCCATTATACAAATCTTCTGAAGAATGTTTTAATACATAGTCAATAGGGAGAATTATTATTTCTTTTACACAAAACCCATCTTGTATTGGATTGGTTTTTCTTTTTTCTTCTACAAATCTGTTTAAATCATTTATATCCCTAAACTTTCCGAGCACTATATATTCTCCTTCTCCAGACATTGTTCTTATCAAAAGATTTACTTCAGGCAGTCTCATAAGCCTGGCTTCTATATCTTTTGTATCTTTTTCATTAAGGTTTCCAAATCTTACCCTAACTAAAGCAACCAGGCTTACTCCTAATTTTTTTAAATCCAAATTTAAAGTATAACTTTTGATTAAATCTTCTTCAAGTCTTTTTCTTATTTTTCCTACTGCTTGACTTGAAATATTAAGTTTTTCTGCAATAGAAGTATCTGATAGTTTTGCATTATTTAAAAGTAATTTTAAAACTTCTTTTTCGTGTTTTGTAAGCCACATATTATTTTTTATTAAAATTTATATTTCAGACTTAAATTTTTTAATAACTTTAAGTTTAATTATTTAACTGTTTTTTAAATAATTATATTTTTATAGGATTTAGGCTTAAAAATAGGTAACGCATAATAAGCTTTATATAAGTTAATATTCTATTATATATAATCTATTATTTAATTTTAAGAATTAAGATTTAATTAGGTAAAATAAAAAAGATGGCTACGATAAACTCCTTTGTAATTGGTAGGCCTAAACGAAATTACTCTAAAGCATTTTGGGGGATTATTGGAATTTCACTTGTTTTACTTGTCTTGTTTCAAGGTCCTGCACAAGCTTTTAATCTTGGACTTTTAACTTTTTCAGACACTACTCCAAGTAAAGGGGAAAAAGTTTCTACAATTGCAACAATTGATATAAACTCTGATGAAAGAATTGATATAACTAGGCTTGAATTATTAGTTAATGGGAATTTATCCAAGCAGTGCAGGTTTTATCCAAATGCAAGCCTTATTTCTGGATGTGAAGGAATAAATATTAGCAGACTAGCAAATAATATTTCATATGCACAAGGTTATGGTTATAGTTATAATACTTCTGAATATGGATACAGGACAGGATATTCTAATGGTAAACTTGAATATAATTTAACTTTTGATACTAATTATTTTATTCCTGATAATTATTCAATTAAACTCAGGGCAATTATTAATGGAGTTTATTTTGATTCTTTAATTCAAAATGTCTTGATTAACTCTTCTTCTTTATCTGCATTAAATAGCAGTTATTATGCTGGAGATAATTCTACTATCAATAGTGGACTTGGAATTCTTCTAGTTATGAATTCAAGTTCTTCTGGAAATATGACTATTGCGAATTATTCAACTAATTTTCTTGGAAATATACCTTCAGGAAATATTTCATTTGAAAAATTTTATGAAATTGATGCAGACTCAGGTATTCGCGAAAATATGAGTTTTACTCGAATTAATATTAGTTATCTTGATTCTCAAATAAGTCTTTATGGGATAGATGAATCAAGTCTTAGAATCTATTATTATAATCTTTCATCTGGAATCTGGGAAGTTTATAATTCTCCTTATGGGGGAGTTGATACTGAGAATAATGTTGTATGGGCAATAACAACTCACTTTTCTATATTTGCAGTATTTGGGACTGCTGTAAGCAGTTCAGTTGTAAGTCCTAGTGGGGGCGGAGGCTCGAGTGGAGGAGGAAGCTCATGTGTTTATAGTTCAAAGTATAATTGGAATTGTTCAGAATGGAGTGGTTGCACTCTTGGAAAACAAACAAGAATCTGTAACCCCAAGAATAATTGTGGAACTACTGTTGGAAGGCCTGAAACTCAAAGAGTTTGCACTTTACTTTCTCAATTATTTGATATAAAATTTGAACTTAAAGATTCAAAAATAGGAACTTCAAATAAACTTTCTTCTATAATCAGGTTTGAAAGTTTTGGAAATGTTCCAACTCCTGTTGGACTTACTTATAGAATTTTAAACACTAATGATGATGAAGTTTATGTAGATAAAGGAGAAGTTATTGTAACAACTGAAGAAATTGTTGTAAAAAATTTTGAAAACCTGGATTTGCCTGATGGAAGATATAATTTGGTTCTTACAACTCTTTATGATGGAAATATTACTGATGAGTTTAGAGCAGAGTTTGTTGTTGGAACTACTGGATTTTTACCTGGCAGTTCAGACAGTTGGGCTTTTCCGATTATTATTTTTGGAATAATTGTTGCAGTGGTTATTGTTCTTACAATGATTTATTTTTCTAATAAAAAAAGAAAAGAAGATGAAGAAAAGATTGTTCTTGCTAAACTAAATAACGGGGAAAATCACAATGGAAATAATCATAATGGAAATAATCATAATGGGGAAAATCACAATGCAGATTATGCTCGTAATAGCAGTATTAACAGTCTTATGGGGTTTAATGGGGTTTAATATAAACTAATTCTGGTAATGTTCTAAACATAATTAAATGGGTAAGATGAAGTAGCAGTCGGGTAAGGAGAAGTTAAAGGAATTAGGCAAAGCAAGGTTCTAAGAAACTTACTAATGGATTTTTAGTAATGTTCTAAACATAATTAAAGGGTAAGCTTTCAGCGAGAGTGGTTTAAATTGAGAAGAAGTTAGGGGTTGATCTTATTCCCTTGCAAAGGATTAAAAAACTAAAGGATATTATAGTTTATATGTGAAAAGATGGCTAAGAATCATAAATCCTTTAATTATGAATTGATGTTTTTGATTTTAATCTTAATTTTTGGATTTTTTTTAAGAGTGTATGAACTTGGATATTCTCCTTTTTGGATTGATGAGGCAATTTCTTCTATTGCTTCTAGATCTATAGTTGAAAATGGATTTCCTATTTTTGATTCTGGGCTTACCTATAACAGGGCTTATGTTTTTCATTATTTTCAGGCATTTTTCTTATTATTTGGAATGACTGATTTTAATGCTCGACTTGTCTGTGTTCTTTTTGGAATGCTTACAATTGTTCTTGCATATTTTATTGGAAGGGAATATTCAAAAGCAGGCGGGTTACTTGGAGCTTTATTTACTGCAGTATTTTATTTAGAAGTATTTTTTTCAAGACAGGCAAGGTTTTATCAGTTATTTCAGTTAATGTTTTTTCTTTCAATTTATCTTTTATATAAGTCTGGTGAATGTAAAAATAAAAATGGAAATAAAAGTAAAAAATCAGAGACTATCTATTTAGTCCTTGCGATAGTTGCATTTTTTATTGCGCTTGATACTCAGATTGCAGCACTTGTGCTTGCTCCATTTTTAATTGTTCATATTCTTGTTTATAATACTAAATATAATAAATATCTTGCAATTATTCCTCTTATTCCTCTTATTTCTAAATTTATGCCTGCAGTTTCACTTTCTTCTGTTTCTTCAGCTTCTTTGGACCCTATTTCTGCTGCTACAAATTATGCAGATCAGTATTTTGGTTTTACTCTAAATCTTAGGTATCTTTTGATATTATTTATTCCAGGGGTTTTGATTAATGGACTCAAAAAATGGAAATTAACAGTTTTAATGGTTCTTCCTTCAATTATTATACTTGTTGGAATCTTTTCACTTCAAACATTTGCCCTTAGATATGCATATTTTATTGTGTTTCCAATTATAATTTATTCTTCAGTTCTTATTGGCTTTTTATATAATAAACTTGGAAAAGTAGTTATTTTACTTGTATTGTTTTTACTTGTATTTCCTTCAAACTTAGTTTATCCTTATACTTATGTAAATGTAATAAAACCAACAAGCTCTAATCATGGATATAGTGATTATTCAAGTCCTGAAACAAATTATAAGGTTCTTCCTGAAGGGCTAATTATTAAACTCAGAGATAAGAATAATAATCTAGTCTCTTTATTTTCTTCTGATGTTGAATGGTATATAAGAAAGCCTGATTATGTTATTCCATTTTCAATGACTGGAGTTGGAGAAGACCAAATCTCATTTAATAAAACAATAAATGGAGTAATAACTGCAGAAATAGTTGATAGGTATAGTGGAGCTCCAATACTTATTAATAACACTGAACTCAAAAGGCCATATTATGTGACAAGAGATAGGTTTTCGTATTCAAAATTAAAAAGTGGGCAAAGAGAAAGATTTGATAAGTTAGTTAATGGATGTGAGATAGCTTATAGTGCTGAAGATTTGAAGGTTTATGAGTGTTCTTAAGAAAATAAAAAATTAGGTAATAAACCGATAAAATAAAATTATTGGGGAATAGAAGACTCAAAGATTACATAGCAGTTTGTCCTAAATGTGAGTATAATTATGTAGGTAAAATAGTAACCAAAAGATTTATATAATCTTATATAATATTGTATAATATGGTAATTAAAACATTTAATGTTGAGGAAAATGTATATGAAAGATTCTTGCAATTTTGCAAAGATAATGGAATTAGTATGAGTAAGCAAATTGAAATGTTTATGAAATCGAGGGTTGAGGAAAAGGAAGAGATAAGAGAAGAATACTTACAAAAACTCGAAGAAATAAGAAGGGGAAAGTTTATTAGAGTTGATAACTTTGCTAAGAGGTATGGCATATAAATTAGAAATACCTGAGAATCTTGATAAGATTTTTCATAAACTTTCTAAGAAAGATAAAAATTTATTAGAAATTATTAATAATAAAATAATTCGTATTCTAGAAAATCCTTATCAGTTTAAACCATTGAGAAATGAAATGGCTGGAATAAGGAGAGTTCACATTGGCAAAAGTTTTGTTTTAACTTATGATATTTTAGAGGGAGATAAAATTGTTAGGTTACTTGATTATGATCATCATGATAGTATCTATAAACCCTAGAAGTTCTAAGGTTTCTTTAACTTCAAGTTAAATGCCCCTATAATACATTAACTGATTATTATGATTCGATTCATAAACTTCTTGAAGCTCTTAGTTTAAAAGAAGGTATTAAAATAAAAGGAGAAGGAGCACATCAAGAGTTAATAGACTATATTTGTAAAAAATATAAATTCAATGAGTCAGATTGTAGTTTTATCCAAGAAATAAGAAATTTTAGAAATCGAATTTCTTATGAAGGATTTATGATTTCTGAGGATTATCTTAAGATGAATTTTGAAAGAATTAATAGAATTATAATGACTCTTGAACAAATTTATAGTAAATAACTTATTCTTGTTGGTAACTTAATGTAAGACAAAAATGAGTGGATAAGATTAAGATTTGGTAAATAAGCAAGAAGATAAAGAAGAGTAAGCAAAAATCTAATGGATTTTGTTTAGTAATGTTAAGAAGGACAAAAATGAGTAAACAAGAAAGCGAGTAAGATTTGGAAAAATCAATTTAACGGCTTCTTTAAAATTTAAGATAACTTTAATTCGAAACAATTAAATAGACTAAGTTTTATTTAATCCTATGAAAAAGAAAAGGGTTGCTATTGTAATAATCATATTAATACTAGTTATATTTGGACTTTTAGCTTATTTTTCTCCAACTCTCAAGATAAATGGAAACACTGTGGACTCTTCAGTAAAACCTGCTGCAAATGCTGCTCTAAGCACTTCTAATTCAAAAGTAAGTGCAAATGCTCAGGGTTCTTCTGCAAAACCTGCAGCAACATCTCCTGCAAAGACTGCTTCACAGCCTGCTGCAAAACCTGCTGCAAATGCTGGCTCTGGAATAACTCTTGAAAATTTTCCTAGTTATCTTGTAAAACAAGCAATAATTAAAGAATTGCCTAAAAGTGCTCAGATTTCTTTAGTTCTTAGTGATGTTGGCAAGAGTTACATAGTTACTACTGGCAGTGTAAAAGAAGGGCAAGCAACTAAGCCAGACATAATTGTAACTATTCCTTCTAAATATGTGTTAGACTCAGGGGATTTTTGCTCTCTAGTAAAACTAGCTAATAGCAGAAGGGATTTATCTTATGAACTTAAGGTAAGTAAAGTTTCTTTACTTTGGAAATATAGTGGAATGATGAAGTATAAGAGCTGTTTTTAGATAGGTGTAGTTGTCTTTTTATGCTGCTAAATAGTCTAATAATTAAATCTTCTTTCATAGTTTTTATGATCAAAATATTCTATAACCATTGCAGTTATTCCTGATTCATTTGCGAAAACAGAATAAACTAATCTCCAAGCATTAGGAAGAGGATACCATAGCAAATTATCAATTCCATATTTTTTTAGATATTCTTTAGGAATTAAGTCCTTTTTTATCCTTTCTCCACAAAAGGTATTTTCTTTAAAATCCGCTATTGCTCTTCTCAGTGCTTTCTTTAACCAGTCTTCCTCGTTTAAAGAATTAAAATCTTCCTCTATTTTTGAATCTGCAAATATAACTTCATTTGCTGGTTTGAATAATCTCATTGATATTAATATCTTTTATTATTCATAAATCTTTTTGTTAATTCTGGATTCCAAATATAGATAACATAATCAGAATTATCAACTCCGATTTTATTATTTTCAACAAGATATGCTAAAATGACATTAAAAGTTCCCCACATCATTTTTTTTGGAAGATTATTAAATAGTTCAGTTTTCTTATACTTCCCACTATTTTCTTTAATAAATTTTTCAACCATAATGACAGTGTCAAGCCTAGGCATCCTAGTTATTATGTCCTCAGTATTGCAGTTCAATTGATTATTTTCCATTTTATTGAGTTATCAGATGATAATATTATCAATTGATACTATATAAATCTTACTGTTAGACCTCATATCGCTTTTTAGTAACTTAATGTAATATAATGAGTATATCTTTTTTCTAAGAGGAAGGTTTTATTTTAATAATAGTGTGAAAAAGAGTAGAAATATTGTTTATTTTGGTCAATCTAAATATTTATTAACCAATTTTATTAAAATAGGTTATAGGTAAAACAGATTTTTATATTTGCAGGGCAAAATCATAATAATCGTAGTTTAGAGTTTAGAAAAAGATGGAAGAAAATTTAAATCCTCCGGAGGATAGAGACAATAATAGAGATAATAACCGGGATAATTGGAGCAGAGATAATCATCCTAGAGATTCTAGGGATAATCAGCCTGTTAGTTATACAGAAAGTTATAGGCGAATGAATGAAAGAAAGCTTAGAGAAGAAGCTTTAAGGGGGGAAAGAGCAGAAAGAGAAGAAAGACTAAAAAGGCAAGATGGGTTTAAGACTAATCATTCGTTTAATTCTTCTAAAAACAATTCTATAAATAATATTCAAAGAGATAATTCAAGTTCTATTCACTTCGAAAACAAAGATTCAAGATTTTCTACTAAAGCAGATAATTCTCCAAGAAATTTTAATAGGGTTGAAAGAGGTTTTAATACAGGTAACAGGTCTACAAGAAAGATTGAAAAATGGATAATTGTTGCAGTTTATGTTATAGTTATACTTGCAGCAATTTATTTTATCTTGGCAACATTCTTCCCAGGTAAGATGCCTTTTAGTAAAAGCGTTTATGAGATAAAGGCAAGTGATTCAAAAATGTTTACTGCTTTAGACAGTTTTTATATTGATGATCAAAGTGTTTTAGGCGATAAGGTACAAATAGATAATATAACTGTAAGACCGATTATATCTTCAAAAAAGTTTAATTTTGTGTTTGCTCCTAAGGAGAACATACCTGAGGGTAAGAATGCGACATTTGAATTGAATTTGTTATTAAATTCTACAAATTTCAGTAGTATTTATATTAATGAACAGTTAGTCTTTCCTGATTTGACTAATTATGAATTAATAAAAGAAACAGATACAGATTATATTTATGTTAATAAAGATATTACTCCTTATTTAAATCAAGATAATTTTGTTGAAGTAGATACTACTGAAGATTTTATTTATCAAAATATGCCTGGAGCAAGTGTGTGGGCTACAAGAGAATTAAATAGTGTTAATGTTAGGTTGAAAGATTATAAGAAAGAAAATACTTTAATTAATGGAACCTTTAGAGGGAGTTTGAAGTTGGCAGTTTATGCAGAAGGGAGCCTTGAAATAAGTTTTACAAAGCAGGATTTGAATTCATATTTGGGGGCAGATGAATATGTAATTAATGTAACAGATTTTGCTGGAAATGTGGTTTATACTAATTTATTTGAAGATGATGGAATAAACGAACAGAGATCCCTTGGAAAAGAGCAGGAATTTAATATTAAATTAGATCACTTAGTAGAAGGAGTTTATTATGTTAATTTCATTAGAGATAATAATAATGAGGCTACCGATTCAACACTAAAAAATATAATGGTCAATACGAATAAGGTTTTAATCTTAGGAACATTTTTGCCAATAAAACCTTTTAATTTTTATACCAGAGCTAATTTTCCTAAAAAAATAGGATTTTATTATTGGTGGGGTGGAAAAGACCAAATAGTTTATGTAAGCGGAACTAGAAACAAAATAGTTAATTTAACTAAAGAATTGATTAATCAGCGATATGATGGGAATTTTTCTCGGGGGGAATATGTCCTGGGTCTTGAAAAGGGTTATTTATGGGTATACAATGATTTTTCTTCTACATCAAAATCAAGTTGGTTTAATTTGCCTTCTAATCCCCCAAAAAATTTAGATAATCCTGATATTATTGTTATTGATAAGTACCGGTTTAATAATGCGCTGGGAATTTTTAATTATACGCAAGATGTTGATTTTAGTAAAACTCCTGTAAAACTAAGTCTAAGGGTACTTGAGCAAAATTCAGCTAGTCTTAAGGATGCTAATCTGATATTAAAATAAATTTAGAGAATATTTTATTAATCTAAGTTTTTAAAAATTAGTTAGTGTAATAACTTGACAAGTTATTAAATGAGAAGCAAAGTGTGTACGAAGAGATTGGGAATAAGTAAGGTAAACAGAATAAGTTAAATTGAAATGAGTGACCTCTTAATCAACTCAATTCTAACTTAAACCTAAAAATTGTGATAAAATAATATAAATAAATTGACAAAACAACATGAAATACAAATTAGATTATTATGAAATATTCAGATTTAGTATGATCCCTATAAATATAACTTTGATTGTACTTTTTGGACTTGATTTTTTTGGAAAGCTTCCAGTATATTGGAATCTTCTTTGGGTTTTCTACTTAGTTTTAATGGTTGATACTACTTTTTTAATATTAAGAATAAAACACATTTCTGAATATGAAAGAGAAGAAGATTATACTGTGTTTTATTTTAAATATTTATTTTTACTTGGTTTGATTATTCTTGTTATTAATCAGTTTCTTAATAGAACTATACTAACTCAATATATGAATTATATTATTGGTGTAGTAATTGCATTGGGTTTTTTGACATTTTTTGCGTCTCGTGAAAGGGTGGAAAGAGAGATTGATGACGAAAAGGAAAATGAGGACCAAGCTGAGAGAAGAAGAAAAGAAGAGTTTAACTGGAAGTTTCCAAGGATTGCAAAACTTGATTTAAATTATGGTTTTAAATATGCCATTCTAGAAAAAAATATTCCCCTTTTAATATTTGTTATTTTATTTTGTCCATTTGTTTTTTTAATAAGACTTGTTTATAAATTGATCAAATGGATGTATAAAGAGGGATGGTCTTTTTCAATTCCTTTTTTTATTATTGTTATAATATTTATCACCGTGAAGATTGCTATGCCTATTATTTATACTGGAAGTTATCTTGATGAATATAATCACATTCTTTCTGGAATTGAGTTCTTTAAGACTGGACATTTTGCAGAATTATACAAAGGAGAATATTATAATCGTGGGGCTTATGTCTCCTTTTTATTAGGTTTATTTTTTAAATTATTTGGACAAACCATTTTTGTAGCTAAGATGGTACCAGCTTTAGTTGGGATAATCGATTTCTTTCTATTATTCTTTATTTCAAAGAAGATTATTATTAAAAAGAATTATATTTTGTTACTAATGATCATTTATACTCTAAGTCCTTGGATTATTTTTAATCATTTTTATATTAGAATGTACGTCTTTTATGAGTTTTTTTTATTAATTTTTATTTTATTAATGCATAAAGTTTATGAAAATCTTAAAATTAAGAATAATTCTAGAGTAATTTTTTATTTAATCATTATTTCCTTCTTAGCTATCCTCATTTATTATTTAAGTAATGATATAGGTTCTATAATGGCAATTTTAATTGTGCCTATTTTTATTATGATTATTTACCTCTTTAATATAAAAGACAAAAAGATTCTTAAAATAATATTGTTAATACTATTAATCTGGATTAGCTTTATTCTATTTAATGGTGTTGATAAAATTAATACTCTTTTATATGGTTCCTTACAATATTCCACCCCCCCTAACCTAAAATATGATTATTATTTTTTTAATCAAAATGCTATCTTAAGTATATTCTTTATACTATCTATATCAATAATTCAATTCAAAAAAAAAGATTTTAATCTATTTTTAATTTTATATGCTGAATTAATATTCTTTATACATCTTATCTCATCAAGTGATTTGCAAATTTTAAGAGGAATTATTTATTTTTTCCCAACATATTATCTAATTTCTATTTATTCATTATCTAGATTAAATGTAAATAAAATTATTAAGATAATATTAATTTTATTATTTTTTATAGTTTTGTTTAATAACTATCTATCTGATTTTGGAAAAGGACCATATATTTCGAATGAAGTAGCTTATAAAGATTATAAATTGGGGTCAGAATCTTTGTTTAATAATTTTAATAATAATACAATATTGATATCCTCTTTACCATATATAAATCACTTTTATGGTGTTAATAATAATATATACCTATTAAGGGATAATCCTCAAGCCAACTACGATTCCCGGCTCCAATACTTTGATTCAAAAAAAAATATGACACTGGATACAATTTCTAATGATATTGTAATTGAAGATAATTACCATTTTAATAAGATTGTTTCTTTAAAAAATAAGAGAATTCTTATAATGATTGATACCAACTTTAGGAATTGGATTAGTTTAGAAACTCAAAGGCAGATAAATAGCGAGTTTAATCTAGTTTATAAATTTAATAATATCGAAATTTATAAAAAGGATAATTAACTCTTTGAAAATTTACAATTTTTCTCTAAATAAATATCCAACTATACTAATCAATAAGAAGTATAAAGATATAGATAATAAAATTATATTGGAATAGTATATCCAAATTATAACTGAAAATAGGGTTATTAAAGAATAAAATTTAATTTTTGATTCTAGAATGTTTATTTTAATGAAGTTTAATCTTTTTGAGTAATAAACATAAATTCTTCTAGGTGAATCAATCAAGAGAAATACTAAAAATATATCTGCTAAAATGTTTAAATTTACTAAATCAATTAATATAAGCAATGGAATTAAATTCCTCAATATCTTAAGTAAGCTAAATGTAATTAATCTCGTATTATTTTTTGTAATCGTATGAAAAACGTATATGATTAAGCATATTAATAATCCAAATATATAAAAGGTTGGATTATATCCATTATAATTAAAAAAGAATAATACAAATAATACAAATAAAACTCTTATTAATACAAATAAAAACAGATTAATTTTGATTCCATTTTCTATTCTTAACGTAGGTTTTCCATTTTTCTCTTTATGGGCTTTCAAATCATTAAATAATCCTCCAATTTCATAAACAGAATAAAATATAATGAATGATAAAGGCATGATAATTAGAGATTTTAACCCCATGCTTGTAAAAAAATAAATTGCTAATGTAAAAGGAATTATCTCCTTAAAAAATAAATCAATCAGTCCAGATAAATGAAATCTGCTAATTATATAATACATTACAGGGATATAAGTCCATTTAACAGTTTTCTCATTAACTGAATTAATATCCTTATTTTTTGGTTTTTCGTTTTTTAGAATTATAAAATTTATGATTTCATCATGTAAATCCCATAAGTTTTTACTAGAACTCTTGATTACTGGATAGATTTTTCCAAAATTTAACATGAAATTTTTATCTTCTAGATTATCCGAGTAAATAGATGAATTTTTTAAATCATACTTCTTTAAATCAATTGCCTCTTCTTTCCCCCCAAATAAATCTCTTTTTAATCTACCGGTATATAATCCATTTTTAACTTCAAGTTCAGATGAATAGTATTTTTTAATTCCTAATCTTTTAGCTAGTTCCTTAATTGGAGGATCAATGGAAGAAGAGATTATAGTTATCTCATCTTTAATCTTTTTTTCTTTTTTGATTTGTTCTATTATTTCCGGATTTAAATAATTTTTTTCAACCTTATCTATATATTCTTTAGCTCTATCCTGAATTGTAGTAACTGAAAACCCTTTTAGAAGTTTAATACACCATTCTCTTACAATATCTTTTTTTATTAGTTTATTTATTCTTAAAGTATTAATAAATAATGAGAATAATAGTATTAATTTGAATATTATGAATCTGAATTTATTATCTCTTCTTAGAACATAATTAATAAAATGGAAAGTGTTATTTGTTTTTGTTATTGTTCCACAAGCATCAAAGACGGCTATATTATTTTTCATTTTTTAGCCAATATAATAAAGTTAGGATCTAAAATCAAATTGAAAGCTTTCTTTCCTAAATAGGTAGCTAAATATAATCTAAATATAAAATTTCCAAAAAATTTTATAGGTAAACTTAATATTTTACTATATGAAAAAAGTATTTTTGGGCCCCTACAATCAATTTCTGAAAATCCTGCTTCTTTTAGTACCATTTCAATACTCTCTTTATTAAATGAAATTTCATGAGTGAAGTCTATATATCTCATCCTATTTGCAAATAAAGGGGAATCTGCATTTGGCGTCTTTATTATAGTAATACCTTCTTTATTTAATAGATTATGAATTAATTTTAATAATGGGATTATTTTCTCTTTGTTAATATGTTCAATTAGATCATATAAAAATATTATATCGTATTTTTCTTCATTTTTATTAAAAAAATCAAATATATCTTGATTATATATTTTTGAATATTTTAGATTTTTTCTAGATTCTCTTGTTTGATTAAAATCTATCTCAACTCCAGTAAGATTTCTAAACCCTTCGCTTTCTAAAACCATTAACAAAAATCCCGTACCACATCCAATTTCTAATATCCTTTTATTTTTATCTTTGAGTAAATCTCCATGCTCTCTTAATATCATATTTTTGTAATTATTTATATCAAAATTTAGGTTTACATGTTTATAATGACTGTTATAATAATCTAAAGTTTGTTTATTTTTCATATTATTTGTTGATTATTTGCCTTTATTAATATTTTTATTAAAATAATAGTAAGCAACTAAAACCGATATATATCCCAATATTATGGTAGAAAAAATAACTCCAACAGGCCCAAATAAATATATAAATATTATATCCATTATTACATTAGTTAAACCAAAAATAATATTATTATAGCTCATAATTCTTGCTTGTCCAGTCCCTATAATAAATGATGTTGCTAAAATTGAGCCAAATACTCTAATTGGAAATATTATTAATAATAATCCAAAAAATAAATAGAAATAAGGATGGTTATATTGTGGTAAAAATAGGATTATGATCGGTTTTATCAAAATAAAACAAATTATGGAAACGACTACTCCTAATATTATTGAATAAATAAAATATTGTTTTAGTTCTTTTTTTATTTGAATATATTGTTTTTTTATATAGGATCTAGTAATATTTGGAGCTATTATCTGGCTAAATATTTCAAAGGGTATTACTAAAAACATAAAAATTTTATTTGCTAGGGATAAATAAGCTATTTCATTAATATAATTAAACCAACCTAACGCGATAATATCAAATTGAATATAAAGGAATATTCCAAGATTTGCAATTCCAACTAGTAAACTATAACTTCCAACCTCTTTCATAACTTCTTTGTTCCATTTAAAATGGAATTCTTTATATCCTAATCCTAATGCTATCAATAAGATAACATAGAATAAATCCTGAGAGATTAAAGCCCCTACGAGACCATAGGTCTTGATTAAAATATAAACAAAACTTAATGAAACTAAACCAACAATTAAAGAGATTATAGCTAGTTTCTTGAATTGCTTTAATCCTCTATAAATTCCATCATATAATGATGTCATTGGAACAAGGAAGATTAATGGTAAAATAAATAGAATATAAACAAATTTTTCTTTTAAATACCATGGACCAATAATTAGAGTTAAAACTGTTATTATCATAGTAAGTCCCAGTATAACAATTCCTGAATTAAAAAGTACAGATCTTAATTTTTCCTTATCTGTTACATTATATTCAGCAACATATTTTGATGTTGCAGTTGAGATTCCAAAATCTCCAAAGATTATAAGAAAGAATATGATCGCAAGAGCATAATTGAAGATACCGAAATCATAAGGAATAAGTAGTTTTGCACAAAGTATAAAAATTAGAAAGGTAATACCCTGTTTTCCAACTGTTTGAAGAGTTCTCCAAATAAAATTATGAATTGTTTCTTTGTGAGTGTTATAAGTTTGTTTTATCATATGATATATTAATCAAATCTTTAAGGGTATCTTTTTAATTTCTCCTTTTTTGGCTATTATCAATAAACTATTTTTTGAATCAGATATCATAAAGGAAATTAATTTTATAAATTTTGATAAGATTCTTATTATCTTCTTTTTTTCAGATGGTCCCCACCCATAGTCAAACGTATATTTTTTATAAATTTCAAACCCGTTATCTTCTAGTATCTTAACTAGTCTCTTTAAATCATAGACCATTATATGTCCATACAACCCTTTTTCTAAATTTAAATTCCCATCCCCAAAGTAAATGCTATTGTTGTCTCCTAATAGTATCTTCAGTCTATTAATTATAGATACCATATTTGGAGTTGTAATTATAATTATTGAATCTGGATTCATAAATTCATTTAATGATTTAAATGTCTTTAGAAGTACACTATAATCTAAATGTTCGGCTATTTCTGTGAATAGAATAATATCATATTTTTTATTTATGACAATTTTTTTATTAAAATCTATCAATTTTAAATTAATTTTTAAATCACTTGAAAATTTTTTAAATAATCTATTTTTTAAAAATGGATTATTTGGGCTATCTAAAACATCCCATTCAACATTCAATTTTGTGAAATTTTTTAAAAAGTACAAGATAGAAAAGTCTTGATGACCGCAGGCAATTCCTGAAGCATTTAAAACTTTTAATTTTAATTTTTTATTTAATTTGGCGTAATCTAAAATTTCTTTAATTGTAGTGGCATGCCTAATAGAATTACTTTTTGCCCAATATTTTGCATCTTCTTCCGAACAAGAGGTTATATTTTTATCAACATTATAGCAGATATTAATTATTTTTTTTGAGATAAATTTTGTTTTCATATTTAATCAAATTTTTTGAGGTTTAATTTTTAAAAAGATATCTTCCTTTATTACTCTTTTTGATTGAATAATTTTTCGCTGTTTTAATGCTTCTGGAATTAATAAAAAAGAATTAACCACTGATAATATAAAAGAATAAGGAACATTTAAATCCCTTCTATATATAAATTGTTTTAATGTTTTTAATATCATAAATGTAAATGTTGCGGGGTAGATCAGTAATAGATTTTTAACCCTATAATTTTTGATTATTATTTTTGTTAGACCTGGCAAAACATATCTATATTTCCAACACCAAATTTTATTATCCGATTTCCTTTTATTGCCTAAATGTATTAGATTTATTTTTGTGTAAAGATAATTTATTTTTCCAGTAATTATTGTTCCCCTTATTCCGTAATCTCCTACATCACAAAAGTATGGTTGACTTTCATCATAGCCCCCTACTTGGAGGTAAATTTCTCTTTTGAAAAATAAAGCTCCTCCATCCGGTGAAGCTATTTTTATAAGTAATCGGTTATCATTTAAAATATTTATAGTAGGGATTTTTTCTCTATTTAAAATTCCATATAAACTGTAAAATCCCCCATAATATTCTGTTTTTATCTCATCTCTATCGGTCAGTAATAAACTAATATTAAAAATATCTTTTTTATCTTTTATAATTTTATATAATTCAGATAAAATTGATTCTGAAGTAACCAAAATATCTTCATCCAGCAGCAAAACATAATCTCCTTTTGCATGTTTTACTCCAATATTTTTTCCCTTTGAATAACCTAAGTTTTCCCCATTTTCTATAATCTTAATTTTTTTGAATTTTTTTATAAATTCAATACTTCCGTCAGTTGATCCATTATCAACAATGACAAATTCGTAATGGGGGTAATCTAACTTTAGAATTGGAGGTATAGTTTCTCTTAAATACTCCAAACCATTGTAATTTAACATTACTATACTAATTAAAGGGGTTTTATAGGTCATTTTTTTCTATTTTTTTACAGGCATTCAATACCTTTCTTGCAGTTTTTTCCCAAGAAAATCTTTTTATGTTTTTGTAACCTTTTTTTATTAATTCTTCTCTCAGTTTTTTATCTTTTGTGATATTTAAAATAGCTTTTGCTATTTCATCTTCGTTGTAAGGGTTTATAAAATAAATGCTGTTTCCACCAACTTCTGGAATGCTTGTTGTGTTACTTGAAATTACCGGGCATCCGCAGGCTTGAGCTTCTAAAATTGGAAGACCAAATCCTTCGTATAACGAGGGGTATATAAAACAAGTTGATAAACTATACAGGGCTGGAAGATCTTCTTCTTCTATAAATCCTTTTTTAAATACTCTATCTTTATACTTTTCTTGATTAAGTAACTCTTTAATGTCTTTGTCTAACCAAGAATATCCTCCAAATAGATATAAATTATGCGGAATTTCATTTTTTATAGAGTCAAAAGCGAAGATTAATCTTTTTATATTTTTCCTAGGGCTTAATGATCCTATGTAAAATATAAATGGAACTTTTAAGTTATATTTTTTTATAATTTTATTTAACTTTTTCTTGTTTGTTATTGGTTTAAAACTATCTTCTACACCCTCTCCGATAACTTCAGTTTTTTTTAATCCTAAAATATCTTTAACCCTACTTTCTGTAAATTCTGATACACAAAGGTTACTTGAAGATAATTTTTTACAAATGGAGATCATTATCTTATTATGCAAATTGTCAAAGAATCTAAATTCTCTTTTTTGGTCTTTTTCAAAATAGATTATATCATGAAATACCGGCAATTTTTTAGATTTTAAATATGGTGCAAAGGTAAGATTTGGTAATATCAAATAATCTATTTTTTCTTTATAGGTAAATAGTGGGAGATTTAAGTATTCAAAAATAAGTATTGATTTTGTTTTTAAATTTATTTTTTTAAATTTTTTTGGTAGTTTAAATGGAAATTCAAAATCTTTGTCTAAAATTAGATAATAGGTATTCTTTTTATCTATTTTTATTAAAGCTTTAATTAGATTAAGAGAAAACCTTTTAGGTCCTCCATGCCTCTTGTTTAATATCCTACAGTTTATTCCTATTTTCATTTTGCTATACATAGAAGATTTTTAGAAAATGTATTATTGCCTTTCTTGCCATAAAAAGTAAAAACAATTTTATATTTTAGTTTAATTAATTTATAGAGTATCGGGAATATCCAATCCAAAAATTTGATATTGGGGTATATTATAAGGTTCTTTATTTCTATGTTCTCAAATCCTGCAAATGCACAAACCTGTTTTATACTTTTTTCAGTATATCCCCATTCATGGGTAAAATCACAATAAAGCGTATCTAATGATATAGGATTGGACATATTGAGAGTTTTAATTAATACGATTCCATCTTTATTTAATTTTGATCTGACTAATTTCAATAATTGAATTACCTCTTTTTTGGGTATGTGTTCTATTATATCATTCATCACTATTAAATCAAAACTTTTTTTTGTTTTGTTTAAAAAGCTAAAAGCATCTTCTTTTGAAATATTTAATCCTTTTTTTTTGCAAATTTCTATATTCTCAGGAGATAAATCAATTCCAAAAATTTCTTTATATTCTTGGTTCCTTAAGAATTCCAAAAAAAGCCCATTTCCACAACCAATGTCTAATATATTTATTCCCTTATCTGGGGGCATGAATTTTTTATAATTTTTTAAGAAATAATTTATATAATCGGAGGTTTCTTTATCTGAATTTTTATAGTTAAGTGTCTTATTATAATTTTCTTCATAAATATTATTTTTCATTTCAACACTTCCTCAAATTCTTTAATAATATTATTCCACTCAAATTTATCCTTCAAGTCTGGAGAATTTAGTTCTTTTTTATTCAAGGTTTTTTTTATTTTTTCTCTTAAATTATTAATGTCCTTTACTTTAAAAAAATATTCATTTTTATTTAACATTTCTTTATATCCTTCAATATCTGAAACTAGGGGATAACATTTTGCAGATATAGCTTCTAATAAAGTTAATCCAAAACTTTCAAACCAACTAGCACTTATGAAGATAGTTGCTTTGCCATAAAGTTCTTTCATTTCTTTACTATTATTATCAACCCAACCATGAAATATTACTAAATCCTGCAAGTTATTCTCTATCGCTTTTCTTTCAAGAAAAGTTCTATATGGGCCTTCACCAACAATGTCTACCTTCCAACCTTTTTGTTTTAATTCTTGGGAAATAGGTTTTAAGGCATCTAAAATATCCTGCACACCCTTATTTTCGAAAAGTCTTGCAACAACTAAAATTCTTTTTTCTTTTTTCATGGGTTTGAACTTTTTTGGATCTATTCCATTATTAATAACTACAAAATTTCCTTGTTTTGTAATTTCTTTTATTTTATCTTGAAGAAATTGGGAAGGAGTTGTTACATATTTTGCTTCTTTAATTACTTGTTTCCATTGCTTTTTTACAAGAGGATAAATATATTTGAAAATTCTTTTATTATTATAACCTAAAACATCACTACCATGGCTTGTTATTATATATGGTAAATTATATTTCTTTTTTAGCCAGAGGGCTACAATTCCTGTAGGAATTATAAAATGAGTGTGATTTATATCGTAACTGTGGGTTTTCATGTGTTTTTTTAAGAACCTTTTTGCTGAAATAATATATGTAAGTTGTTCCCAGGGATGGCAGATTTCTTTTTTTGATCTTAAGCATTTGACTCTGTAAATGTTTATCCCCTCTTTTACTTCATAAGATGGAAGATCTTTAAAGCCCATTGTTACTACATCTACTTTGTGTCCAAGTTTGACATAACCTTTTGCTATTTCATATGATACTGGAGAAGCTCCACCTCCAAGTGGGGGAAACTCGTAATTGAGCATTAGAATTTTTAATTTCTTAATTTTTTGTTTTGGATTTGATTTTTTATTTTTCATCTCTTTAGTTATCATCTTATTTATTTCACCTTATAATATTACTCCATAATATTCTTTATACCATTCTACAAATCTGCTTATACCTTGTCTTATTGATGTTTTGGGTTCATAGCCCAAGAGGGCTTTTGCTTTAGTTGTATCTGAATAAGTTTGATTAACATCTCCTTGTTGCATTGGTTTCATTTGTCTTATTGCATGCCTTCCTGTTGAATTTTCTATTTCAGATATAAAGTCCATTAGATTTACTGGTTCACCTCTTCCTAGATTCATTATTTCATAAATATTATCATTGTTTCTTGTTTTTGACAGAACTACATCTATAGAAGCAATTACTCCTGAGACAATGTCATCAACATATGTAAAATCTCTTTTCATTTCTCCATTATTATAGACGTCTATTGGTTTGTTTTCTAAAATACTTTTTGTAAATTTAAAATAAGCCATATCTGGTCTGCCCCATGGGCCGTAAACTGTGAAAAATCTTAGACCAACAGAATTAATATTAAATAAATGATTATATACATGAAAATAAAGTTCATTTGCTTTTTTTGTTGCAGCATAAAGTGAAATTGGTTCATCTAGTTTTTCTGTTTCTTTAAATGGAACTTGCTTTGAATTTCCATAAACTGATGAAGAAGATGCAAAAACAACTGATCTAATACTATTGTTTCTTGCAAATTCAAGTATATTTAATGTTCCAAGCATATTTGATTTTTCATATGTAAGTGGATTTTCAATACTGTATCTTACTCCTGCTTGTGCTGCTAGGTGGCAAATAGCATCTATTCTTGCTTGTTCTATTTGAAGAGGGTCTTCAATATTTTGTCTATGAAACACAAAATCAGGATGTTTTGTAAGTATTTCAAGTCTTGAAGTTTTTAGGCTAGGATCATAATAATCATTTAGATTATCAATTCCTATTACTTTGTCTCCTCTTTCGAGAAGTGCTTTTGCTGTATGAAATCCAATAAAGCCTGCTGCTCCTGTTAGGAGTATTGTTTTTTGTTCTGACATTTGCTCTTTTTGTGTTTATTTTATAGTTATTATTTTATAATCCTTATTTTGATTTATCTATTTGTTTACTAATGATTTGATTTTATTTATGAGATTGATTGCATTTATTCTTATTTTTTCTGCAAGATCTTTTTCAAAATCTTCATGAACATTATAAGAGGCTCTTTCCCTTAGTTCTTTTGAAAAACCAATTAATTCTATGTCTTCTTTTGTTAGAAATCTTCCTATTGAGTTTATTTCATCTTTTGATAGGTTTTTCTTTTGATAATAATTATTATAAATTATAAAACATAAAGATGCATAATGGCTTTTTGATTCATAACCTTCCTTACTTATTAAAGCAAGAATTGAATGATATATAGAATAGTAATACATATTTATAATCCAATCATAAAAACTTTCATTTTTAAACAATTTGGGTATTTCATTTTCATGTTTTTCATAAAGCCAGTTTGCAAGTTTTAAGTTATGGTCTGTTTTTTTAAGATAAAAAATTGATTCATTGGTTTTTTTCTTTATTTGGTTATTTTTAAAATAAAAATTAAGCCATTTTCTGCATTTTTCCTTGTCTTTAAGCCATTCTTTCCAGTCAGGAGTTGGCATTTTCAAGTAACCTCCAGTATTCAATCCCTATTAGGAGAAGTTTATTTTTTCTTATATTCTTGAAGAAATCTTTGCTTTGATTGTAAAAAGATTCTTTAAAATTGTCATAATTTAGATATATTGGATTAATCTTTGTATTTGTTCTCATGCTTATTTGATTTGCTTTATTTTCTACATCAATACCTTTTGTTTTTTGATAAACAAGAAATATATCAATATCTGAGTCCTTGGTATAATCTCCTCTTGCATAGCTCCCAAAAATAAATGCTAGAACAGGTTTTTCATCAAGTTCTTTTAAAAAATCTTTTATAGAAATCTTAATATTTGAAGGCAATTCCATAAATCGGTTATATTCCACTAAATAAAGCATAGGGGTTAACAAATCTTTTGAAAAATCCAGATAATATTTTATCTGGTTTCCTGATTTTTCTTCTTTTATAATCTTTTTTATTTTATTAATTGAATTTGTCACAGAAGGCATAGTCAATTTGAGTTTTCTTGAAAGTCCTCTTTTATGAATTCCAGGACTAGTATAAATCTCTTTCAAAATCTTTAAAGTGGTATTGTCATACATTTTATATCAATTGTTATAATATTTATAACATATATAAATTTTATTGTTTTTCATAATAACCTCTTAGAAAATTTATAAATTATAGAAAGAATAGGAAACCCGGCATTATTTCCGAAGAAACCATACCGGGGAGTTAAAATATGAAAGCATTCATCCGGCGACCTTTTCAGATTACCCGGGATCATACTCACAATCCGAAGACTGTTAATATTTTCATGTTTATTATATTTATAAGGTTTATTGTTTTTCATAGTCTCTTTTTGTTTACTTAATTGACTTATATTTGGGCTAGTTACATTACCAATATTATAGCCGTTCTTTGCCTTTTTTTCTTAGTTTTCAATAATCTCCCTAATATAATATCTTTTCGAATAAGGAGAAACCATTTGCTGGATTTTTATGAGTAAGTCTAAGATTAATCCAAAACTAAATAACATTATTCCTGTTAGTAATAAGAAAAAACCCAGGAAGAACCAGCCATCTCTATTTAGAGCAGTATGATAAAATATCTTACTACTAAAAGAGTAAATTAAAGCAATTATTCCAAAAAAGCTTGAAGCTAAACCCATTATTCCAAATAAATGCAGAGGTCTTTGATGATATTTTTGCAAGAACCAGATATATAATAGGTCAACAAATCCTCTTATTGCTTTATCACAGCCATATTTTGTTTTTCCATGTATTCTAGGTCTATGATTGACTTGAAGTTCTCCTATTTTAAATCCCTTTCCTTTTAAAAGTTGAAGGGCATATCTATGCATTTCTCCCCAAAGTTCTAGATTTTTTACTGCTGGTTTTTTATATACTCTAAGCATGCATCCAGAATCATGAACAACATCACTTAGCAATAATCCCCTGAGTCTTCTGCCGATTATTGTGAGAATTTTTATTCTTGCAGCGTCTTTTCTTTTTACTCTCCAGCCTGCAACAACATCAAGATTTTCTGCATGGAGTTTATTTAGAAGTCTTGGAATATCTTTTGGGTCGTTTTGCAAATCTCCATCAAGAGTGATTATGATTTCTCCTCTTGACTCTTTAAAACCAATATCTAGTGCAGATGACTGACCGAAATTTCTTGCAAATTCAATTATCTTAATATTTTTTAATTTTTTAAGTTCATTTAATGTGTTGTCTTGACTTCCATCATCTACATAAATAATCTCATAAGTTTTTTTTAGGCTATCCATTACTTCTTTTATTTCTTTATCTAGCTCGGAAATATTTTCTTGTTCATTATAGGCAGGAACTACTACTGAGTAATACACAGATTTATCCACTTCTTTATTTTTTTTCTTTTTTGTTTTCAAATTCGCCATCATTTTATCGAGATATTCAGACTATTTAAAAATTATATGACTTTTAGTTAGAGTTCTGGGATATAGATAATAGAATGATATCATTTTATTATTTATTCAATAGTTTATTCTGAAACTAGTTGCATATTAGTCTTGATTATCCTCGCTATTTTACTTTAATTAATTTCTTTATCTTTATATTATAATTGTTGAAAATTGAAACAAAACTCAATAAAACCCTTTATTTTTTCAACGAATGGTTTATATCTGAAAAAAATTTAAATATGATAAGCTTTATATAATATAATATTATATATAATGTAATACTTTGTTTGTAAACTAGATTTAGAAACAATAGTTTAGCGATATAAAAAAGATGGTGACCAGAGATTCATTTGTAATTCGTAAAAATAAAAAAGATTATCCTAAAGTAATCTGGATGCTTGTTGGAATTTCACTTGTCTTACTTGTCTTGTTTCAAGGTCCTGCACAAGCTTTTAATCTCGGACTTCAAGAATTTTCAGATACTACTCCTGGAAAAGGAGAAAATATTTCTACAATTGCTTCAATTGACATAACTGCTACTGAAAGAGTTAATTTAGATTTTCTTGTTTTAAATATTACTAGTTCAACTAATCAAAATTGTAAATTTTATCCAAATGCAAGTATTATTTCTGGGTGCGGAGGGATTGGAATAACATTACTTTCTGATAATTCTACATTTGGAACTGGTTATGGATATAGTTATGGCCAGAGTTATAGTTATGGTTATGATGATTATGGATATGGTTATTATCTTGGATATAATGGTGGAACATTAACTTATAATATTACTCTTGATACACTTTATTTTATTCCTCAGTCTTATGATCTTAAACTCTCTACTTCAATAAACCAAACAAAATTTAATTCAGCTTCAGAGTCAATAACAATTAACTCTTCTTCGTTGTCTTCACTTGTAAAGAGATATTATTCTGGAGACAATGCAGATATTGATAGTGGATTTGGGCTTATTTTAGACCTGAATTCAAATTCTTCTGGAAATATTAGCCTAGTTAATTATTCAGCTAATATTATTGAAGCTGTTCCTAGTACAAAAATTTCATTTGAAAAATTCTATGAAATTGATGCAGATTCTGAACTTAGACAAAATATGGGTTGGGTTAAAATTAATGTTAGTTATCTTGATTCTGAATTAAGTTTATATGAACTAGATGAATCCAGTCTTAGATTATACTATTATAATATTTCAGCTGAAGCTTGGGAAATGTATGATGGTGTATATGGGGGAGTTGATACAGTTAACAATATTGTATGGGCAAGAACAGATTATTTTGGTATTTTTGGAGTATTTGGAAGTGAAGCAGCAAATATAGTACAGATAACTTATCCAATAAATACTACTTATAGTACAAATATATCTGAACTAAATTACACTTTTGCAAAATATAATGATTCTTGTTGGTATTCAGATTCAAATGGTGTATTAAATTCTAGCAAAGTTGCTGCTGGAATAAATTTCACAAATGTAATATCTGTTAATGGAAGTAATACCTGGACTGTTTATTGTAATGATAGTTTTGGAAACTTAAGTTCAAGTTCAGTTACATTTAATAAACTCGGTTCCAGACTTGGACTTGAGTTATTATATCCTTTAACTAATGTTAATGTATCTCAGAATGGTTTTTTCAATGTAAGTGCTAATGTTTCATGTATTAGTGGAAACTGCGGGGAAACTAATGTAAGCCTTGTTTCTGGAAGAGATTCTTCTTCAGTTCTATGTCTTAATGATGCTAGTGGTAATAACTGCCTTGGAAATTTAGATTTGAGTAGTACAAATTTATGTGGTTATGGTTATAATTGGGCAGATGCTTATCAGGTTAATTCAAATGTTAGTGCAACATCAATTGCAAATGTAACTTTAACTATGTGGCATACTGAATGTGATATAAATGATATTGGCTTTTATTTGAATGATGTTTTAGTTTATACTTATGATAATCCCATTGTAGATTGTAGTTGTAGTCCAAATCCTTTAAAGTGGTCTACAACAGTTGTTTTAAATTCATCTCAAATAGCTGTATTTTCAGAAAATTGGAATGTTAATGGAAATAATACCTTAAAAATTAATAAATCAGGAACTTTATACAATTCATTATCTTATGTTAATATTACTTATGGCAATAGTATTTCATCAGTTATTGGAAGTAATCCTTTCTATACTACTCTAACTAATCCTTATAATTTAACTTTGAATGGCGGAGAATCTCAGATAATAACCTGGCTTGTTAATGCAACTGGTGAAATAAATTTCCCTCATGAATTTTATATTTATGCAAATTCAACTTCAGGTTTAACAAACCAAACTTCTAGCTGGAATGTTACAATTATTGATACAACTAATCCTTTAGTTGAAATAACTAGCCCTGTTAATGAAACAGTTTATAATGTTGATGTTTCTGAATTAAATTATACTTATTCTGATTTGTACCCTGGTTATTGCTGGTATTCAAATGATTCTGGAAACACAAATTCAACTGCAGTTGTAGCCGGAACTAACTGGACTGGAGTTGTATCAAATCATGATTTAAATATCTGGACTGTTTATTGTAATGATTCATCTGGAAATATAAATTCAAGCTCTATTACATTTTTCAAAGATACAATTAGTCCTGAAGTAAGTTTAGTTTATCCAGCAAATGTTAGTTATAATATTAATGTATCTAGTTTAAATTATACTTATTCTGATACAAATCCTGCTGGTTATTGCTGGTATTCTAATTCAAGTGGTGAATGGAATTCTACAAGTGTTGTAGCTGGAATTAATTTCACAAATACAACAACATCTAATCAAGGAAATAACACTTGGACTGTTTATTGCAATGATTCTCTTGGAAATGAAAATTCAAGTTCTATTACATTCTTCAAAGATACAATTAATCCTAATGTAAATATTGTTTATCCAACAAATACTGTTTATACAACTGCAGTTTCAACACTTAACTATACTGTAAATGATACTAATCTTGATTCATGCAGATATTCTCTTAATAATGGAATAACAATTGCAAATCTTACATGTGGAGCTAATTTAACTGGTCTTAGCCCTATTGAAGGAAGCAATACATGGATAGTTTATGCAAATGACTCGTCTGGAAATGAGGCTAGTTTTTCTGTTACATTTACCATGGATTTAATTGCTGATTCATCTAGTGGTGGTGGAAGTGGAGATTTCTGTACTTATAGATCTACTTATAATTGGTCTTGCTCAAATTGGAGTCCTTGTGTAAATGGAAAACAAACAAGAGTTTGCAATCAAAAAAATAATTGCGGAACTACTTTTGGAAGGCCTGAAACAAATAGAACTTGCAATGCTAATGTTACTAATCCATCTCAGTTATTTGATATAAAACTTGAACTTGGGAATTCATTAGTTGATGATTCAGGTAAACTTGCTTCTGCAATCAGATTTGAAAGCTTTGGAAATGTTCCAACTCAAGTTAATATAACTTATAGAATATTTGACAGCAATGGAAAGGAAGTTTACTTTGAAGAGCAAAGCATTATGGTTACTACTGAAGAAATTGTCATAAAAAACTTTGATGGTTTGAATCTTCCTGCTGGAGATTATACCTTAGTTGTTACAACTTCTTATGGGTCTAATGTTACAGATGAATTTAAACAGACATTTAAAGTAAAAAGTGCTACTGGAGAAATTAAGAAGACTAATTGGACTTTAATTATTGTTTTAATAGTTGGAGTTATTGCTATTGCTATTGTTTCTTTAATAATTCGTATAAAACGAATAAAAGCAGAAAAGAAATATCTAAGACATTTAAGATGAATAAATCTTTAAAAAAAAATAAAGGAATCTTGTTTCTTTGTGTTTTATTTATTATTTTATTTATCTGGCTTATTTTTCTTGGTTTAAATTACCAAAGACAAGTTATTATTGATAGTCATAAACAAAATCTGAGGATAATGGCAAATGAAAAAGCTTCACAAGTAAATACATTTCTTGAAATGCAAAAAGATAAATCTGTTATTTTAGGCTCAATGGATGTTTTTCGAGAAGTTGCAATGTTTCCTAATGATGCAGCCAAAATAAAAGCAGCAAAAAAATTAATTGACAGTCTCAAGGACACTGTTTCTGGGATAGGCATTCTTACAAATAAAGGTATTGTCATTGTTTCAGCTGATAACCCTGCTGGAGCTGACTACAGCAGTTTGCCTGGATTTCCTGTAACAAATGATAATCTTAACATTAGATTTACACGCTATTATGATAAACAAAGGAAAAAAGATTATTATGGTGTTGGAGGTCCAATTTATGATTCTAATGAAAAAAATAATTCAATAGGAGTAATCTCCTTTGATGTTGAGTTTGATAAAATAAGTGAACTTATGAAAGAAACTGTTGAAAGTGATGGCAGTGAAGTTTATCTTATTGATGATACTGGCATGCTTCTTAGTGGTTCAAAATATATTGGAAATGGAAATAAACATGGAGTACTAATACAAGAAGTTGAAAGTGAAGGAGCTACATTATGTCTTGATGATTTAAAAAAATACCTAAAAAATGGGGAATTTGAAGAACATGAAGAAAAATTTATTCAATATAAAAATTATATGGGTGATGAAGTTTTAGGAGTTCATGCTTATGTTCAAGGTATTAGGGGTTGTGTTATTGCAGAAGAACATACTGATGAAATGATAAAGTTGTCGTTTATAGATTATATTAAAAATATATTCAAAAAGGAGGCAAAAGATGAAAAATAATACAAGGATCTTGATTGGATTTTTATCGATTATAATTCTGGTTTTTCTCCAATTAGCATTTACTTATCAGCTGCAAAGCAACATACTTGAAAATACAATGCAGATAAAAGATGTTGAAGCTCCTCTGGAAGTCATGGCTGAGCGCGGAGCAGGTTATAACATAATGTTAATTGAAGAAGTTCATGGAGCATTACTTCATGCACAGCAAGGAGAATACAGCGATGTAGAAGAACATAAAGCAGTTTATAATAATCTTGATTTAGATGAAAAAGAATTACGTAAAAATGCAATAATTCTTTTAGGTCAGTCTAAGATACCTCTTCAAACAAAAAATCAAATTGAAGGGCAATTAAAAACAATAGATGAATTTAATCTTAAGTTAATTGAACTTGAAAGAAAAGGATTTGAAGAAATAGACAAAAAAGAGCTTAAAACTGCTAATTCTTTTTTAATTGGTGGAAATCATAAGATTTACAAAAACGAACTTTTTTTAGCTTATAGCAATTGGGCAAAGATTCAACAAGAACTTACACTTACAACAAGCAAGAATATTCTTAATGATTCTCAAAAAATAATTTATCTAAACCTGGGAATCTCAATAGTAATTATGATCATGGTAATTATAACTTTATTTATAATACGTTCTTTTGTTGCAGAAAAATACTCTCAAAAAGAAAAGGGTAAATTCAAGAGATAAAAACTCAAAGGTTGCCAAGACACTAAAATGAAAATAGTTTTAATTATGTTAACTAGTGTATTGTTTTTCTTAGTCTTGACTGTGAACTTAACTTATGCTATGACTGTTGTAATAAATATTCCTGAAAAATATTCAGAAATTTCTGCTGGAGAAAAAGTTTATTTTGAGACTGAAGTCAAATGGCCTGAAAATACTGAGAGAAAGGATCTTAGAATTGAATATACTATTAAAGATAAGGATGGTAAAATAATTTCATATCTCAAGGTTTTAAAGGCAATTGAAACTCAAGCATCATTTATGGATTCGATTAGTATTCCTGAAAGTACAAAAGCAGGAACTTATACTATTTTTCTTAATGTAAGTGATTATGATACTTTAAATCAAGAGGTTGCTGCTAGTTTTATGGTTCTAAGGCCCTCAGCAGATTTATATAAAATTTATTTTTTTATTGCTTTTGGGGTAATTGGCCTTATGGCCATTCTTATGGTAGTTGAACTTTTTATGTTAATTAAAAAGAAGGGTTAGTTGGTTCCATCGTTGCTTATATTATTTTTTTATAGCAAACTATATATATACTAAATTGCATATATGGTTTATAAAAATTGGTGATAACAGTAATTAGTTTAATCTTAAGAAAGTGTTTACTAAGTTCTAAAAAAACCTGAATATAAATGATTAGTTAAATAATTGGAATTATCCAACTTATTTTAAAATTGAGACATAAAAATGGGAAAATTGAGAAATAAAATAATGAAAAACTTAGTTATGTTTATTTGTATAAGCCTGTTTTTTTGTGTTATTTGCTTAAACTTTATTTCTGCAACTGATTTTGTTTCTGTCTGGAATACAAGTAAGACCTCAACTGGTTCAAGCAATGCAAATCAGGTAAAATTGCCTCTTGACAGTGTTGGAAGTTATGATTTTACAGTTAAATGGGGTGATGGTTCTTCTTCCCATATCACTGTCTGGAGTAATCCGGCTGTTACACATACTTATTCTTCACCAGGGGTTTATACTATTAATATTTCTGGAAAGATAATTGGTTTTAAGTTTAATAATCTAGGGGATAAGTTAAAATTAATAAGAATAACTCAATGGGGAGATTTAAATCTTGGAAATTCTGGTGGTTATTTTTATGGGGCTGCTAGTTTAAATATTACTGCAGAAGATGTTTTTAATTTAACAGGAACAACTAATCTGGTGAGTGCTTTTCGTGAAAGTAAGATAAGTCTTGTTTCAAATATTAATAACTGGGATATGTCCAGAGTGACTGATATGTCTTATATGTTTTTTAAGGCTTCTTATTTTGATCAAAATATAAGTTCCTGGAACACATCAAAAGTAACAAGCATGTACAGCATGTTCTCTAGTGCTAGTGTGTTTAATCAGCCGATTGGCTCATGGAACACAAGCAAGGTTAATAATATGAGCAATATGTTTAATTTTGCATCTGCATTTAATCAAAATATAAGCTCTTGGGATACTTCAAATGTGATTCGGATGAAAAGTATGTTTTATTATGCTGCATCTTTTAACAATGATATAAGTTCTTGGAATACAACAAATGTCATTGATATGAGCTATATGTTTAATTCAGCTTCAGCATTTAATCAAAATATAAGTTCTTGGAATACAACAAATGTCATTGATATGAGCTATATGTTTAATTATGCCCGAGCTTTTAATCAAAATATAAGCTCTTGGGACACAACAAACGTAAAAGATATGTCTTATATGTTTTATAATGCCTGGAAGTTCAATCAAAATATAAACGATTGGGATACTTCCAATGTAAACAATATGGGAAGTATGTTTTTCAAAGCTTATTTATTTAATCAAAACATAAGTGGTTGGGACACATCAAAAGTAACTGATATGTCTTATATGTTTTATAGTGATTCTAGTTTTAATCAAAATATAGGAAATTGGAATGTAACAAATGTTACAACTATGTCTTATATGTTTAATGGGGTAAAACTTTCAAATGCAAATTATGATAGCTTATTAATTGGTTGGGCAAATTTATCTTATTTAAAATCAACTGTTAGTTTTGATGCAGGTAGTTCTAAGTATTGTTTTGGAGAAAGTGCAAGGAATAATACTCTTATTGGAAATTACAGCTGGACTATAACTGATGGAGGAAAAGACTCAACCTGCGAACCTTTTATTAGTGTTATTAGTCCTTTAAATAATTCTTATTCAAACAATCAAACTCAAAATTTTTCAGTTAATATAACTACTTATCAAGGTATTCAAAACACAACTTTTTATATTTATAATAATACTGGACTTGTCAATAGCACAATAAAGGATTTTGCAAATGAAACTAATCAGACCCTTTTTGGAGTAGTTCTAACTTTGGTTGATAATACTTATAACTGGTTTTATAATTTATTTGATTCAAATGGAAAAAATTATACAACTCCTAATAATACTTTAACAATAGACACTGTTGCTCCAATTTGTACTATAGTCTCAAGAACTCCTGAGGATATAAATGACTCTTCAACAGGAGTTCTTAACGTAATTGTAAACTGCACTGATCCTAGCGGGCTTAATATTACTAAGGTTGGAGATCATTATCCATTTTTTGTAACAAGAACAGTTGATTCTTTTATACTTGCTCCAGGAATTCCAAATTATTGGAGCAATAGATATCCAAATAATAGTCTTGGGGCAATGGGAAGTTTAACTCCTCCTTATGAAATATGGAGGGCTCTTGGAAGAGATAGGGGATTTTGGTATGATGATTTGATTGGAATATCTGATTGTATTGGACATCTTCCTTGTTATCAACCCCTAAATGATACATTTTCTTATGCAATTGAAGATGGATATTATGGGCATTTTAGTGTAACTAATGGAAGCACCTGGGTTCTTATTAATTATACTCATCCTGCTATTGACCTTGCAGCATTTAGACAAAGTGTATATTTGAGCTATGAAAGCATGATTAAAGAAAGCAAGAAAAACCAGACTATCTCAAATAATAATCCAGTACTCCTCAAAAGATTTGATGCAGAGGCTTATCGTGGAACTTTAGATTATACAGTAAATTATTTTAGAAATATTGATTATACTGGAAATCCTGGGCAAACCTTAAAGGTTTATTATTGCAATAGCTCTTATTCTCCTGCAGGTTCGATAAAAGTTGTTAATTCTCCTAATTGTGTAATCATAGATTCACTTCTTCCAGTAACATTAAATATTGTATTTACAGACCATAACAGTTCTTATTCAAAAGGAACTTATTCAATTACTGGTGGAAAGCTTGGTGGAATAATTGCAACAGCAGAATATTATATGGAGTATGAAACAACTCAGGGCAGTGGAGGAACAAGATATTTTATTAAATCTGCAGACGGGCCCACAGTTACTGGTATGGGGTTTAATGAAACAAAAGTTGCCTGGACTTCAGTAGATGCAGGAACAACCTGGACACAAGCAGCATGGACACCTGATGTTTTTACAACATCAATAAGGGGTGCAAATGATGAAGTCCAATTTGGGGGATATATCTGTGATTTAGCTGGAAACTGTTTTAAGAATTTTAATGTTATAGTTGATGCAATAACTCCCACTAATCATCCTATTTCAGTTCCAGATATTTTAGTTTATAATAGTTCAGCTAATTTAAGTGATTTAACCCTGAATACAACTCATAGTGGAATAATGAATATAGAAGTTGGATGCTCTAAAGATCCGGATTCAGTTGGTAATGTAACTCATAACCTGACTTTGATAAATTTAAATGGGACTTTAAATTATGTTATAAATACAAGCTTTAAATGCATTAATGATACTTCTACTTGGATTAGTTTTAATACAAGTTTAGTTTCAGATGGCAAATATAAACTGAATCTATTTGCAATATCAGGAGATAATCCTCTTGATACAAAAAATATAACCACTGCCAATGACTTTTCAATTGATAATATACCTCCTCCCACAATAACGGTTATAGAGCCGAAAGGAGATACTGAAGGTTTTAATAATTTCATTCAATTTGGAATTATTGTAAATAAGAGTTATGGGGTTTCTTTTGTAAAAGCCAGTGTTACAAAACCTGACTCTTTGACTGAAGATGTTTTGATGGGTTCTGAACAACAAAGTGATAATTTTCAAAATGACAGTCAATGGTTTGTTGAGAATAATAGTGTTGAATCTAATCAAACTTGCATAGCTACTATAAGTGATGGGAAAGCTATAACAACTCTTTATGGCGATGGAAATCCTTCAACAGATGTTACTTGCTCTTTAATTGGAAATAAATCTTTATTTGGAGATTTTGAACTAATTGTTAATTATAATATTACTAATTTAACTCTTGATTCTGCTATTAATTTTCAGATATCTTCAAAGCAGCCAACATCTTCAGATGCTACTGCTTATGCTTATATTGGAAGAACAAATTTTGCAGGAGAAGGAAATCAATACCAGGTATTTGGGGGAGATGCTAATACTTCTGGATTTTTAATAAAACAAGATACTGAAGATACTTATGGTGAAATGAAGATTCAAAGAATAAATAATACTTTTAGTTTTTATGTCTTAAATAATTCAGATTCATCCTGGATTTTACTTGGAAATGAAACTTATGAATTTCATTCAGCAGTTTTTGCAGTTATTGAATCTGAAAGCATTAATGATAATTGGGGAATTGCAAATGTATCCTGGACTAATTTTACTATGATTGAATTAGGAGAAGAAGAATATGTAGGGGCGTTTTCTAATACTTCAGAGGCTGGAACTTATACGGTTACATTTTTTGCAAATAATACTCTTAATGAAGTAAATAATTATACTCATGCAATATTTAGGATAAATGACACTAATTCTGCTCCATCTACACCATTTATTACAAGTCCTATAGGAAATGGACTTTATCGCCAAAATGTAATAATAAGCTGGTCAACAGTTATAGACCCAAATAATGATATTGCTGTATTTAATATTTCACTTCTTAACTCTGATAAGAGTTTTAATCAAACTATTATTTCAGACTATGGGGACTTAACTACAACCAGTTATGACTGGGATACTACGCTTATTCCTGATGGAAATTATAGTATTCAAATAGAAGTTAAAGAAACTTTAACTTCTGAAAAATACTCTAAATTAGATATTCTTTCAGGAAATTTCACAATTGATAATACCCTCCCTAATGCGACCCTTTTAAATCCTCTAGATAATGTTTATAATAATACTGATCAGAATTTTACAGTTAATTTGACAGATAATGTAGGACTTAATAATGCTACTCTTAATATTTATAATTCAACAGATTTAGTTAATTCAACTGATTTTACTTCTATTTCTGGAAGTTTAGAGTCTACAATAGGCGTTGTTGTGGTTCTTGTTGATGGAGTTTACAAATGGTTTTACAAAGTATTGGATTTAACTGGAAATTCTTATTCAACTGAAAATAACACAGTTACACTTAATTTTTGCACTCCTAATCTGGTTAATACTTCATGGTCTGACTGGATAAACACAACTTGTTCTTTGACACAAATGAATCAGTCAAGATATTTAATTACTTATGATAACAATAGCTGTGGAGAAATTTCCAATACAACCTTTTATGATTATCAGTTAGTAGGTCCTGTTTATGTAAATAGTTCTTGGAGCGACTGGGTAAATCTTTCTTGTATACTTGGGGATAAAATGAATCAGATAAGAAATTTAACTGAGTTTGATATTTATGGTTGCTCTGAAAATCAAACTTTACTTTTTGAATATCGGGCTATTGATTCTTGTGATTACTGTACCCCTAGTTTAATCAACACAACTTTAACAGATTGGCAAAATCAAGGGGTCTGCCTTCTTAATGATACTCAAGTACAAAATAGAAGTTGGACAGAATATGATAATAATGCTTGCGGAGAAGTAGAAAACATAACTCATTTTGAAACGAATATTACTTCTTGTGATTTTTGTACTCCTAATCTTGCTAATACAACTTTAACAGATTGGCAAAACCAAGGAACCTGTTCATTAAATGATACTCAAGTACAAAATAGAAGTTGGACAGAATATGATTTAAACAGCTGTGGAGAAATTTTGAATATTACTTACTTTGAATACCAGAATGTAAGTTGCGATTATTGCACTCCTAACATGGTAAACACTTCTTGGACTGATTTTAGCAATGAATCTTGCTATTTAACACAGATGAATCAGTCAAGGTATTTAGTTACTTATGATAATAATACTTGCGGAGAAGTAGAAAACGTAACTTACCCTGATTCTCAATTAGCAGGGCCAAGTTATGTTAATACTTCTTGGGGTGATTGGACAAACTTTTCTTGTTTATCATCTAATTTAATGAACCAGTCAAGAAATTTAACCGAGTTTGATATTTTTGGCTGTGACTCAAATATAACTTACTTTGAATATCAAATTAATGGTTCTTGTGTATTTTTACCATCTATAATTTCTTATTCTGCAAGTCCTGGAGTGTTAATTAATGGTTCAAATGTTTCTTTGTATATTTTGTCATCAGATTATTATAATTTGTTTGCAGAAATAACTCTGCCTGATTCTACAGTTGAATTTGTTAGTCTGACTAATGACACAAATACTACTTTTGAAAATACAAGTTTAATTGGAACTTATTCTGTTGTGTTTTATGCTAATAATACTAATGGAATTGTTAATTCAACTAGTTCTTTTATTGTTCAAGAGCCAATTGAGTTTGTAATTGAATTAATTAATTCTAACTTTTCAGGAATTAATTCCACTCTAAATGTTTATTATCAAAATGGCACAATTGCATCTAATCAATCTTTAGTTGGAAATTATTCATTAAATCTTCCGTCATATCTTTTTGGACTCGAGTATATTAGTTATAATAATCAATTGAAAACCTTGCTTAGAGAAGTAAATATTAGTCTTGATAATAACAAAAGTTTTGGACTTGATAATCTTTTGACTCCTACTTCTGGATATCTTATAACTTACGGAGTTAAAAATTTAGATAATATAAGTTTCACAAACCTTACTTTAACTATCTATTATGGAAATCTTAGTTTTAGTAATGAGGATAATTTGAGATTTGACAAATGCGATGATTGGAATTTTTCAACTCAGGTTTGTAATGGAAGCTGGAATGATATTACTAGCCTAGCTTTACAAGACAAAACTAATAATTATTTTGAAGTGACTTTAACAAATCTTTCAGGATTTTCAATAAGAGAAGTTATTTCTTCTAGTAGTGGTTCTGGTGGCGGTGGTGGGGGAAGTTGCATAAGCAACTGGAATTGTTCTGTCTGGAGCAATTGTACTCTTGGAAAGCAGACAAGAAACTGTACTAAAGAAAAAACTTACTGCTATATTGACCTTAATACTAAACCTGATGAAATAAGAAGTTGCACTATTAAAAATAATACTGCTTCTGTTCCTATTATTCCTGAAAATAAATCTGAACTTGATCTGCCTTCTAATAATCTAGAGCCTGAAGAAATATCTAAGAATGCTAAAGATAGTTGTTGTTTACTTGGAACCTGTTGGTTTAAGTTTATAATTTGTTGGTATTATTGGGTGCTTATCCTGCTTTTAGTTTTATTACTCTGGTCTTTTAGAAAAATAAACAGAAAAAGAAAATATCATAATCATAAAGCAGATTTAGCTTCGCTGCATCTTGATTCTCCTAAGAATACGGTTTCTTTATCTAAATTAACCAGACCTATTCAACAGGTTAATAGGATTCCTTCTAATCATTTGATAGGTAAATCTGTTATAACTGATAGTGGGAAAAAACTTGGAATTGTAGAAGAATTATTATTTGAAACTAAGACTGGAGAAATACTTGAACTTGAACTAAAAGATTATTCTAGGGGTTACTTAAGGGTTCCATTTGATTCAGTTATTAGTGTTGGCGATTATATTGTTGTTTCTGAATAGTTTTTAAAAAAGAATTATTCTTCTGCGCCTCTTATTTCTTCTTTATCAACACC
>Ga0265297_10000463_pt1 | contig 119739 bp, 136 predicted proteins | sample Munlanlwell13791_FD_192502 | JGI IMG/M metagenome (GOLD analysis project Ga0265297, IMG submission 192502) | Leachate microbial communities from a municipal landfill in Southern Ontario, Canada - Leachate well 137-91 | ecosystem: Engineered > Solid waste > Landfill > Unclassified | place...
TATAGATTCAGCAACTCCGCTCAGAACAGATTGGTGACAGATTTCAACTCACGAGGAAACTTTTTGTTTCAGCTCGTGCCCTTCGGGTCTGGGAACAGCAGATTAAACAGAAAAATGTTTTCGCTTCACTCACCCTCTTTTTTCGGGACACATTTTTCCCAAATTCAAAATCAAAGATTTTGAACTCTCGAGCGTTCCGCAATTTTTCCAGCTCTGACTTCGTCGAGGGAAAAATTTCTGCACCTCGAGCCCTTCGGGTTGTTTAATCGCGATGTTCAACGAAATTTCTAATTCTCCTAAAATCTCAAGTAAAAAAATAGCTAAAATCTCTCTCAGCCATCCCCCGACCTCCCGCCCCTGTTAGGAGGTGCGCGCCAGTCCTTCGGACAATTAGTCAAAACTTTCAGTTTTGAGATTTAATAGAAATAATATTTTTTCCGCCGCCCAATGCAAAATTATTTAAATGAGTATAACTTAAAAAAATTAAGAGGTGTTAGCACCTCAAGATGCTTAATTCTTGAAAAATAAAAATGGAAGAAAACCCAAATAATCAAGAAAGAAGAGAATTGGATTTTTCTTTAATTTCAAAAGTAACCGAAAATTGTAATTTAAATTGTGGTTATTGTTATCTTGCAGAAAAAAAGAATTTAAAAATGTCTGAAGATGTAGCTGAATCTTTAATAAAATCTTTTTTAGAATTCAATAATAGTTTTGCACATTTCACCTGGATAGGCGGGGAACCTCTTTTAATGCCCGACTCTTTTTTTGAAAGGGTTATGGAATTAGAAGAAAAACATAATTATAAAAAAATTCATCTTTCTAATTCTATTCAAACAAATGGAATAGCTTTAACCCCCTCGAGATTTGATAAACTTAAAGATTTGGGGTATAAAATTGGAATAAGTTATGATGGTGCTCCAGATTTACAAGGTCAAAGAATGACAGAAGCCCAAACAAATAAATTACTTGAAAATATTGAATATGCAAAAGGCAAAGCAGGCCTTTTAGCAGTATTAACCAAAAAGACAATCGGGAGAGAAAAAGAAATATATGATTTCTTTAGAGAACACACCACTTGGGCAAAGGTTAATTTCTATTCTCCAACAGGACATGGTGCAGAAAAAGAAGAGGAATTAATGCTGAATCCGGATGAAGCATCTAAGATGATGATAAATTTATACGACCTTTGGAAAAATGACAATTCTTCATTAGAATTAAGACCTATGTTAGAAAATGTCCGTTCCTTTTTTACAGGCTTTCCAGTAGCTTGCGATTTTTCAGCTGTTTCTTGTTATAAAATTTTAGGATCAGATACAAAAGGAGACATTTATCCTTGCTCAAAAGCAATGAATTTCCCTTATTTAAAAATGGGAAATATACAAGAAGGATTAGATAATTTAGTTGGGAGTAATATTCATAGAATGCCTCTAGAAAGGTATGTTAATCTAAGGAAAAAAGGAGATAATCCTTGGTTACATTTGTCCTCCGGAGGTTGTCCAATAGAGGCATTGTCCCATAAGGGCAATTACATGGAAGCAACAACATATTCAGAAGGTGTAAGAAATACATTATTTGAAAAAATCAAGGAAGATATGCAAAATGAAAACACAAGAAAGCATCTTGAAAGAAAGGTTGGGCTTATCAAATAAAGATGAGCTTGAACTAATAAATTTTGGAAGACAAACTAGAAATCCAAATTATGTTTTGGAATTAAATGGAATTCCATCTTATTTTCTAAAAATTAATTCAGAAGGGATAAAAAAAGAGCTTAAAATGTTTGATTTTTTGGAGAAATATAAAATTTTTCCTACTTTAATGCCTATTTACCGAGATGAAAAAATAATAATTCTTCCATTTATCGAGGATTTAAGAGACGCAGAAGTAAGAGATAATTTGGGTTTTATTTTAGATTATCATAATAAATCTTTAACTTTAAGGAATGGAGAATTTGAGAATTATCAAAAGAATAAATTATTTGAAAATCATTATGTTAAAAAATTTATTGATAGATTGGATAGACATACTGATTTAGTCAGAAACTTTTGGGAAGATATTGAAGGGTTAAAAAGATTTTATGGAGAAAATCCTCAAGAAGATTTTGAAGCCTTGCCTAAGATATTGGTCCATGGAGATATTCAACATAAAAATTTACAGCAAGATTCTCAAGGAAATATTTATTTAATAGATTTTGAAGATGTTTATTTTGATTCTCCTTCGTGGGATATATCAAGACCTTTAATGGATTTAGAGTCAGAAGAGGTAAGGGATTATAAAGAAAGTTATATAGAACGAGTTGATATTCAAAATAAAGACCTATTAAGAAAGGCAATTAATAGAGACTTTGTTGTTAGAGTTATAACTGATTCAATTGGAAGACAACAAAGATTTGGAAAAGAAGAAGCAAAAAGTTATTTAGACATTTATCGTGAAAGATATACTAATAATTTGGAGGAATTGATTTATGGTGGAAAGTAAAATAAATGAACCTAAAAAATTAAAAGTTCTTTGTGTTTGTACTATGGGGTTAAATAGAAGTAAATATTTAGCAGAATATCTAAGAGAAAAAGGATATGACACTAAGTATGGTGGAGTGGGACCTTGTAGAATTGACCCCGAACCTAGAAATCCTTTAAAAAAAGAGGATGTTGAATGGGCAGATATAATAATTACCGCAAGAAAAAAACATAAACCAATTTTAAATAATAATTTTGGAGTAAAAGATAAAAAAATAATCTGTTTAGATATCGCTGATTCAAGAAAAGCTATGGGAGAAATTTATCCGGAGTTTAAAACTATTGAACAAAATGAATTTAATCAAAAATGGACTTATCCTCAATTAAGAAAAGAAATAGAAAGATATTTACCTTTAACTAAGAAACTACCAGTTAAAATTAATCTAAAGATAGATAAGGATGTAAATTTTCTTATGATTTTATATCAAATTATCAAAAGCCAAAATTCTTTTGAAAATTTTAATCTTAAGGGAACAGAAAAGCTGAATAAAGAAGATAAAGAAATAATTAAAAAGATTTTGAGAAGTAATAACGTTCTTCTTGAATTTATAAATAAAAATGAAAAACTAAAAAAGATTTATTTAGAAAATAAAGAATTATTTGAAGATTATTGGAACAAAAATAAAAATTTATTAATTGAAATAAAAAATAAACTTGAGGAAAAATGCAATAGTTACGATTTTTCTATATTTGAGGAAGTAGGAAAATTCTTTGATTTCAATGGTCCGAGAGAAATTGATTTGTGTATTTGTATGGGAAATGAAACAAGAGCAGGAACAGGAAATGCCTTTTCTCCAAATCTTGCATTCCTATTTCCTAGAAATTTTAATAATCCTTCAAAAGAAACAATTGATTCAGATTTTGCAGTTTTAATTCATGAAATAATGCATTTATTTCAAAATATGTGTAATGAAAAAGAGAAAAATCTTAGAGAAAAGGTGGCCCAATGTTTTGCCCCAAGAGGAATATTAATTAATGAAGAAAAATATAATGGGGATGAACTTCTTTTTGAAAAGGTAAAATCTTCATTTCAAGAAGGAAAAAAGTATGTTGAGGTTAAAGAAAAATTATTAAAAGATAACACTCTTTTAGAAGAGAATAAAATAAATTGTAGGAGGTAAAAAAATGAGAGAATATAGAACTTCAAAAGAATTGTACCAGAGTTCTAAATCTGTTGAAGGAGAAGAAAACCTTTTGGAAAAAGTTTTAGGCGATGCAAAACCGGTTGTTTCTTCTACTGTTGATAGCAAATATGATATTGCTTCAAGACCAACGGAATTAAGTTCTGGTGGATATGTAGATATAACAGATTAAAATTAATTTCTTATTTTTATTTTTTTATAGTTCTTAATAGCTTTTGCTTTCTTCCCCCAAAAAAGATTATTTCATCTTCTTTCTTAGAAAGAAAGAAGCAAAGAAGGGCGCGCACCTCAAATTTATTGGGATGGCTAAAAGCCCACCTGAACTAAGAGAGATTTTAGAAATATGATGACGGAGAATTAGAAACTTGCTTCGTTACACTTCGCACCACGCCTTGCAGGCTTTCAGAAAATCAAAGATTTTCTTCAGGTCGCTGAACAGGGCTTAAACAGAAAATCCTTGCAGGATTTTCCCAAATTTTTTCTTGAAAAGAAAAAACTCTCGAGGTCACTCCACTTCGTTTCGTTCCGCTCGAGCCCTTCGGGTTGTTTAAGCCCGATGTTCAATTTTTGAGAATGCCTACAAGTTAGAGTTAAAACAAAGAAATAGGAAATAATATTTTTTCTCCCGCCCAATAGGAGAGACGCGCGCAGTTTTCTTTTCAAGAAAACTAGATAGCAAAAACTTCGTTTTTGAATTTATATGGGGATTTCCTTAGTCCTTCGGACAATTTGCTGAAACAAAGTTTCAGTTAAATTTATATATATGCTTATATTCTTTTTTTCAGAGGTGGTAAACCTCGGATTAATTCTGGGGAAAATTAAACATGGAGCAAAAAATGGAAAAAGAAAAGAACTTGAAGGTTGTTGACCACAAGAATGTAGAAAAGATTTGTGGGCTTGGACCTGAAGAGAACTCTGAAGACAAAGAGTAAAAGTAGATGTGAATATGTTAAATGGAAAAACAGACGTACAATATTTAGAAGAGGGGAAAAAGATAATAGAGTCCTTTAAAGGTTCGCTAAAGGATGAAAAAGTAAGAGTCCCAAATGTGATTTCCTATTCAACAGAATCTCAAAAGAATTTTATAGAATTTTTTAATCATTTAAAAGAATCTTGGGATACCTATTTAGATTTATCTTCAAAGATGTCTTCTTTTTCAGAAAACTTAAAATTTTTATTTCCTGAAAAATTGAAAATATTTAGAGATTTAACAGAAACAACTTTTAAATTAAATACCCATATCTATCATATAACAGATATAGAAAAAGAGATATATGAAAAAAGAATAGAAAGTCTTCCTGAAGAAAGAGCTCTTTCTTTGATCCAATCTGTAAAAAGCTTCCCGGTCTATCTTGCTGAAGAAATAGGGCAAGAAGGCATTTCTACAAAAAACCCTTATGAAATAAGGGAAATGCTTTCAAAGAATCCTCAATTAAGAAAATTATTTTCATTATCTGGATCTTCAGTAAATTCTTTTGGTAAATTATTAAGCCATTTTGCACCACTGAGCAGAAAAAGTGAAAGAGAGAATTTTACTCCAGAAAATGATTATGAGTCTGCATTAAAAGAGATTCTTGCATATGATCATTTTTTTGAGTTGTTTTTAAGAAAAAGTGGCATACTTATGAATGATTTAAAATTTTATATTGATTTATCGAATAGACTTTCTTGTTCAAGGGATATTCCTAGTCTTCTAGAAAAATTAGAAGAGTCTAAAAAAGACCAAAAAATATCCTTTAATCCTAAAATTCCTTCATATACTCAAACCCAATTTAGCTGTGGAGCAACATGTTTAGCAAACACTATCGGAACTTATTTTCCAAATATTCAGGTTGATAAACATTTAGAAGATGGGATCTTAAAATTAGTTACTGCTAAAGGCTTTCCAAATAATCTTCCGTCTTCACTAGCTCATATCTCCAGAGAGAAATTTGGAATTCCTGCACATTTTTTTGCAGATTATAAAACCTTTGCACCCCTATTTTTGGATAAAAAAACAGAACAAGAACCAGTTAAAAAATTTCAAAAAGACTACGAAAGAGTAAAAGATTCTTCTTTAGATTATGGAAACATAACAACAGATGAGATAAAATCTAAATTAGAAAAAGGTCATTTTATTTCTTTTGTGACGGGTCAAAGCCCTATGTTGCATTATAAAATGATAGTAGGATATAACTTTCGAGGAGACAAAAAACAATTTAGGGTTTTTGATCCACAATATGGCGTGGCCAACATGGAAGAGTCAGAAATTTTATCTCACATGCGAAACGATAAAAGTCTTTGGGGAGTTGAATATGTTCCTCCTGAAGAAGTAATTTTTGATTCAACAAAACAATCAATAGCGAAAGCTAAGGAATTATTAAGATGGAACCCTCAATAAATTTTTATAAAGAAGACAGGGAAAAGGAAGATTTTTGGCTAAATAAAGAGTATTTAGTACAATTAAATTTAACAGGAGATTGTCCTCTAAACTGTGAATTTTGTTATATGTCTCCCCATAAAAAAGAATATCTATCTTTGGATAAAATAAAAAAATTATGGGAAAATCTAAGAAAATATTCTGAAGAAAATGAAATCGAGTACAGGGTCAATCTAACCGGAGGAGATATTTTTGAGCACCCTGATTGGATAAAAATTGCAAAGTTTATTGCTAATGAAAAATCAATCACTGCAATAGATCCTTTAATAAATAAATTCTGGGCTAAAGATCATTTTAAATTATTGGAAATTTTAAAAGATAAAATAAACTTTGTTCAATTAAACTCAGATGTAGTATCTGAAGAAGACATTAAGGCAGTTGATAGTATTAGGAGAAAAGTAGTTTTGAAAATTGCTTTATATGAGGGAAATACTAAGAAAAAAATTGAAAAATTGAAAAAATTAACAGAAAAATATGACAATATTATTATTTCAATTGATTTAATAATTCCTCAGAAATGCAATCCAGGAAAGAAAGAAGATTATCTAATTTTTGATAAAGAAAAACTAAAAAATGAGGTCTCCAAATTAAAAAATATTTTTGGTAAAAAACTTTGGCTACTAAGCACAACTGTAAAAAGAGAATATTTAAATGAAGTTTATTATTGTCCGATTCCCTTTGGAGGAGTTTATATTATGCCTAATGGAAAAGTTGTGCCTTGTTCCAGATATTCTCATTTAGATACGGGTTTTGATGTTGATAATTTTGATTTAATAGAATATGTTAAAAAATTCGACAAACTTTGTTCTAATTTTTGTTTATTTGAAAATAAATATTTTAAAGAGTTTTGGGATGAAAAAGAGAATCCTAAAAACTTCTTTGGAGGTCAAAAATGAGTTTAGAAGGAAAAATTGCTTCTCAAGGAAAAGCCGAAGCAAAAGCTTTTGTAACAAACAATCCTCTAGAAAAACCTCCTTTTGAAGATTATATTCTTGTCACTCAAAATTCTGATCCAGAAATTTCTCCATTATTGTATAATGCTAGAGGGATTATTACAGAAGTAGGAGGACTTATGTCCCACCTAGCCGTTGTTTCAAGAGAAATTAAAATTCCATGCATAACTGCTTGTGAAGGAAGCTATACTGAGTTGAAGACAGGATATAATTTAAAAATCAATGCAGAAGATAAATTAAATTCAAGAGTAGGTATTGATTATGATATCTAAATTGGAAGAAGTTGCCAAACAAGAAAGAATATTTGGAAATAAGGCAAGAAACTTAGGCGTTTTAATTAATCAAGGAATTTTAGTTCCCAATGGAATAGCTGTTAGCTATGAACCTTATTCTGATTATTTAGACTCAAGATCCTTTAAGAATGATTTTGAAGGAAGACTTTATCAAAAAATGGGAAGCTATTCATGTCAATTTGCAGTTAGATCTTCTGCTGATGTTGAAGATTCCGGACAAAGATCATATGCAGGTCAATTTAAAACAATTTTAGATGTTTCAAGAGATAGACTTATTGAAGCGATAAAAAAAGTTTACGATTCTGGAATTAATTTTAATTCTTCTTATTCAAGTAATCCCATTCAAATGGGAATAGTAATTCAAGAAATGATCGATGCAGAAAGCTCGGGGGTTTTGTTTACTTATGATTTAATTAATCAAAACAACGATTCAATTATGGTGGAATTATCCCAAGGTAAATGTGAAAATATCGTTTCTGGAAGAACTAATCCTTCTTTGTACATAATAGATAAAAATTCTAAAGAAGTTCTTCTTTTTGAAGAAGGAGATCAGAATGTTTGTTTAAACCCTGGTCAAATTTGTCAGATACTTTCGAATGCAAAAAAAATTGAATCAATTTTTGGGAAACCTCAAGATATAGAATTTTTATTCAATTCAGATAAATTTTATTGTCTTCAAAGTAGAGACATAACCACCTTATAAAATGAAACAACTCACAGAAGAAAATGCAAGAGAGTTTTCTTTAGAAAAATTTAAGGGATTACCTGAATTGAATTTTAAATGGAATCTTTTCCATTCAGAAGGAATTATAAAAATACTATCTATTCTTTCCAAAAATAAAAATTTCAACAAAAATAAGTTGTTTGCTTTAGCCTGGGTTCATGACATAGGAAAAACTATCTCTGAAGAAGATCACGCAAAATTAAGCTTAGAAATATTAAAAAAGGAATTTATCCTTGATGAAGTTGATATAGATTGCATCATTAATCATGGATCTTCGGGGAATCCTAAAACTGAGGAAGGAAAGATTTTTAGATATGCGGATGGATTATCTCTTTTTACTAAAAGAGTTATTAGGTTTAGATTTTTTGCAGAGACAAAAGAAGGACTTAGTTTTGAGGATATTGAAGAAAGAATAAAAAAGTTTTATAATAAATACAAATCAAGTTATGCAGACTCTGAAGAAATTCTTACACTTTTAAAAGATTTATACAACAAGAATATTCTAAATAATTCTTCTTCTTTTTAGAAAAAATAAGCAAAAAGACGGAAATCCCCATTTTCTTTTTTTAAGAAAAAAGAAACAAAAAAAGCGCGCGTCTCTCTAATACATAGCCCACCCAAAAAATATTATTTCAGAATTGATACAAACGGCATTCTCAAAAACTTTGATTTTTTGCCTTCGGCATCGTTGCACTAAAAATCAAGTCCTCCAAGTATTCGGACGAAACTAACAGGGCTTAAAGGGTTTCGTTCGGTTGCACCTCACTACACCCAAATTCAATTTCAGCTCTGAAAAAATTCTCAACTCTGTTTCACGAGGAGAATTTTTTCGAAGAAATTGAACTTCTCTAAATCCTGATGTTCTCCAACTCTCACTCAATTCTCTAAACCCTAATGTTAACACCTTATCCAAATATTTATAAAACATTTTTCCCTGCCCTAACTATGGAAATAGATGTAACGGACGAAACATTTGAAAAAGAAGTGATTGAAAAATCCAAGGATATCCCTGTCTTAGTGGATTTTTGGGCAAGTTGGTGCGGACCCTGCGTAATACTCAAACCAATTCTTGAAAGAATCTCAAAAGATTACGGCAACAAAATAATCTTAGCAAAATTAGATGTAAACAAAAATACCAAAACCGCTTCAAAATACTCCGTAATGTCAATCCCTTCTGTAAAACTATTCAAAAAAGGAAAAATAATCGACGAATTCACAGGTCTCCAGCCTGAAGAAAAAATAAGAGAATGGCTTAAATTAAAAATTTAAATCCCACAAACATACTCTAATTCCCTTCTCGCGGTTTCCTCTTTATCCATCTCTCCTTCTAAAATTATTGGAACACTAGGGTTCTCCCTCAAAATCTCCTCAATCTTCTTCCTATTTTCCGCCAAATGGAGAGGCGCGTGCTTTCCTTTAGAATCCCCGCTGACATGAAACTGAACCAACCTTTCCCCCATCACATCTCTCAATCGCCTCGCCGTTTCCATAGAAGGGTCTACCTGATAAGCATGATGCAAATCAAGGACATAACCAAAACCATATTTCGCTAATTTCTCAAAATGTTCTGGCAAAGTACCATAAGTTTTCCTTGAATCCATATTTTCTAATAAAAAACTAATTCCTGAGTCTTTTAACCTACCAAAATCCTCTATGATATCTGGATGAATTACAACACCATAATTAGGAATCTTTCTACAGAACCCCCCAAAACTCATTATTACCGAATTAGTATTAACACTCGTCTCAGAATAAAGAATCCCCTTAAAAGGTGCATGAAAAGTTACCCTTTCAAAGGTTCTTAAAATATCCCTTATATCTAATATCCTCCTATTTTTAGCTCTGAGCTCTCCAGGAGTAGCAAAACTAATTTCAACACTTTTCGCACCCAAATCTCTATAAAAATCCACAGCCTGTTCTACTGAAAGCCCTGCACGATAAAAACACCCTGTTGAAAACCCCACAACTGCCATGAGAAACCACAAAGCCCTTTTTATTTATATTCTTTTGTATACTGAATTTTCACCTTTTTATTACACAAATATTTATAACTCCCCAAAATTCTTTTGACATATGGTGAAATATATTTTTGTTAGTGGAGGTGTTTTTTCTGGTGTTGGAAAAGGCGTCGCAACAGCTTCTGTTGGGAGAATTTTGAAAGAATATGGGTATTCTGTAACTGCCGTTAAGATTGATCCGTATATTAATTGTGATGCAGGAACTATGCGTCCAACAGAACACGGGGAAGTTTGGGTGACTGAAGATGGGGGTGAAATTGACCAAGATTTGGGAAATTATGAAAGATTTTTAGAGACCCCTATCTCAAAAAAGAATGGAATAACTACGGGGCAAGTTTACTTAGAAGTAATTGAAAGAGAACGTAGAGGAGATTTTTTGGGAAATCAAGTTATGTTTATCCCCCATATTTCTGATGAGATAAAGAGAAGGATAAAAGAGTCGTCTGAGGGCTATGATATTTGCTTGGTCGAGATAGGCGGGACAATTGGCGATTATGAGAATATTCCTTTTTTATTTGCGACTAAAGGAATGGAACTTGAACTTGGCAGTGAAAACGTATGTCACATAATGGTAACTTACATGCCGATCCCCAGCCATATTGAAGAAATGAAAACTAAGCCAACGCAACTTGCAATTAAACTTTTAAGAGAAAATGGAATTCAGCCAGATTTTGTTTTTTGTCGAGGCAAAGCACCATTAGACGACATCAGGAAGAAAAAGATTGAGAAATACTCTAATATACCTTCATCACATATAATCTCTATGCCCGATGTTACGGGTCCAGGAACAGCAAATACTATTTACGTCATTCCACTAGATTTGGAAAAAGAAAACTTCGGAGAAAAAATTTTAAAAAAATTAAAACTAGAGAAAAGATCTGTACCTGATTGGACCGCATGGAGAGAGATGGTTGAAAAATTATCTGACTCCCTCCCTGAAGTCAACATCGCCTTAATCGGAAAATACCTTGATATTGGCGACTTCCAGCTTAAAGATTCCTATCTTTCTGTAGCAGAAGCACTAAAACACGCAGGAGCAAAAAACAACGTCAAAATAAAAATACACTGGATTAACTCAAAAGACATTGAGAGCTGGAAAGTTGATTTAAATAAATTTGACGGAATTCTAGTCCCAGGAGGATTTGGAAGCTCAGGTGTTGAAGGAAAACTTCTTGCAATTGAGTTCGCAAGAAAAAACAACGTTCCTTACTTAGGATTATGCTATGGATTGCAACTTGCAGTAATTGAATTTGCAAGAAATGTCTGCGACCTAAACGCGAACTCCACAGAGATTAATCCTGAAACCGAACACAAAATAATTGATATCCTGCCAGAACAAATCGGAATAACCAACAAAGGAGGAACTATGAGATTGGGGACCTATCCTGCGATTCTGCGACCCGGCTCACTAGTAGAAAAAATCTACGGAACAGATAAAATAAAAGAAAGACATCGTCACAGGTATGAAGTTAATCCTGAATATCATAACATACTGCAAGAAAAAGGTTTGCTAATCTCAGGAAAAAGCCCAGACGGAAAACTCGTAGAATTTATTGAACTTCCAAACCATAAATTTTTCGTGGCAACACAAGCCCATCCAGAATTCCAAAGCTACCCTCTTAGACCTGCACCACTTTTTGACGCATTCATTAGAGCATGCAAGAAAGTTACAAATTTATGAAACTTTACTTTTTCAAGTTTCATAAAAAAGAAACCATAGAAAACTTTATAAAACAAATTTTTTTAGAATTATAATGAAAAAAAGAGATTATGTTCTAATCATCGGAAGCCTTTCTTTTTTAACTTTAATAATCTTTTTAAGTCTTCTGTTGGCAGACAAATTTCAGGTTAAAACCTGCGGGTGCCCAAAAATGGTCTCCCATAATTTCATTCTGTTTTTCATAATTCTGGCGGTAATATTCGTCAGTTCACTATTATATTACCTATTCTCATTAAAAATTGACGAAAAAGAAAAGATTATAACTAAAAATATTGAAATTCTGAAATCTATTTTAGACACAGATGAAAAAAAAGTCTTGGACAAAATCTCTAAAACTGGAGAATTGGAACAAAAAGAAATTTCAGAGATGTTTGATAAAATTAAAGCTCACCGAGTTATAAAAAAACTTTACGAAAAAGGGATTATAGAAATAGAAAAAAAAGGAAAAACAAATAAAATCAAACTAAATAAGGAATTAAAAAAAGAACTATCACAATGAAAAAACAAAATACCTTCCTGATCCTGCTAATTTCTCTCTTCATATTAAATTCAGGCATAGTCTTCTCTTTAGGCTCTTCAAACGAAGAAATTGAAATTGATTTTTTCTGGATGGAAGGATGCCCTGCATGTGCCCAAATAAAACCTTTTTTAGAAAATCTTCAGGAAAACTATAACTTTAAATTAAACTCTTACGAAACATCAAAAAATAGAGATTTGTTCTTACAAAAACTTGATGAATATGAAGTGCCTGACAATAGGAAGGGTTATGTCCCAACAATTTTTATTAAAGATAAATATTTCGTAGGCTATAGTGACCAGATAAAATCAGCCATAGAATCAATTTTACAAGGGCAGACAATTAACGAAGAGGATATTTTAGTCGGAGAAAAGGTAGAAACAAAAATTCTAGGAATATGGGATTATGAAGTTTCTTTGGAGAATAAATCCAGTTTGGCTGTGGGATTCATTCTAGGTCTTCTTGACAGTATCAATGTCTGCTCAATTACTGTTTTAGTTTTTCTAATTGTATTCTCTCTGTCCGTAGGCTCATCAAAAAGAGCTTTCAAAATAGGAATGATTTTCACACTAGTTGTATTTTTATTCTACTCTTTATTCATGCTTCTCATGACAGGAATCCTCGGCTACTTTGTTGCCCAATATGGGGTATATATAAGAACGGCCCTTATTATAATCAGCCTTCTCGCAGGAATCCTTCTTATAAAAGACTTCTTTTGGTATGGAAAAGGAATCAGTTTAAGTATACCTCAATTTGCAAAACCTCTGTTGGAAAAATACATAAAACAGGCTACAATCGGCTCTACAATAGTCTTAGGACTCCTCGCGTCACTGGTAGAAATCCCTTGCACAGCGATATTCCCTCTGATTTACACAACAATCCTCGCAGAATCGGGGATTTCTGTTTTTCAAAAGACACTCTACATATTATTTTACAACATTATTTACATCCTGCCACTATTATTAATTGTTCTGGGGACTTATCTTTCCTGGACAAGGATAGAAAACGTTGACGAAACGATTCAAAAAAACAAAAAAATAATGAAATTAATCGCAGGAGTTGCACTTTTAGCCATTGCATTCTATTTTATACTCTCTATAATTTAACAAAGTTTAAAATACTCAAATAATTAATTAGAACATGGGAATAACGGACTGGATAAAAAACCTCGGAAGTAACACACTTTATTATCCCGGATGCCTTACAAAAGGAGTTTTAAAAGAAGAATTTGAAAATTACAAAAAAATTTTCAACACTCTAAGAATAGACTTTATAATGCTCCCAAACGAAGAGGTATGTTGTGGGATTCCTGTTTTAAATGGAGGCTACAAAAAAGATTTTAGAAAGCTGGCTCAAAAGAATTTTGACTTATTCAAAAAATACAAAGTAAAAAAAATTATCACTAACTGCCCTTCCTGTTACCACACATTTAAAAAAATCTATCCGGAAATTTTAAGGAATTGGAATATAGAAGTTGAACACGCTTCAGTAACAATTTATAATTCTATAAAGAACAAAAAAGAAAAATTTAATAATCTTGAAAAAGAAAAAGTCAGTTATCACGACCCTTGTCACTTGGGAAGATACTCTGAAATTTATGAGGAGCCAAGAAAAGTAATTGAAATCTTAGGAGGAGAAATAATAGAAATAAAAAAGAATAGAAAAGACGCGCTATGTTGTGGGGGTGGAGGAGGAGTTCGTGCAAATTTCCCACAGCTCGCAAAAGACATTGCAAAAAAAAGAATTGCAAACATTGAAAATAAAGTCACCAAAATAATATCTCCTTGCGGGTTGTGCTATTTAAATATAAAATCTGCAAGCGAAAAAAGCGAAGAATTTTCAGATTTTGTTTTAAGAAAACTTAAGGAGCAAAAAAATGAAGAATGAAATAAAAAAATTCAACAAAGCTTACGAATCGGACGCCTCACAATTAAAGGGAAAAACTGAAGAAGTTATCTTTCCTGAAAACATAGAAGAAGTAAAAAAAACCGTCTTAAATTTAAAAAGAATCGTTCCGCGAGGGGGAGGAACCGGTCTCGCAGGAGGTGCTGTGCCTCAGGGAAATGGAGATTTCATACTAGACCTATCAAAATTAAATAAAATAGAAAACTTAGATAAGGAAAGAATGACTATTGAGGTTGAAGCTGGGGTAATTTTAGACGAGCTTCAAGATTATCTTGAAGAATACAACCTTGAATTCCCAATCAATCCCTCAAGTCATTCCATCTGTACAATCGGAGGAATGATTGCAACAGATGCGGTAGGAAGTCGTGCAATCAAATACAAAAAAACTTCTCAATGGACTAAATGGCTCGATATAATTGACTGCTACGGAAATCTCTCAAGAAAAGGAATAACAGAACTTTCTGACTACATTGGGATGGAAGGAATAACGGGAATAATCGTTAGAGCATCACTAAAACTCTCGCCAAAAAAGATAAGGACCGCGACAGTGATTGGCTCAGATTCTATAGAAGACATTAGTGAAAAAACAAGAATCTTGAAAAAAAATCCCACTATCTCTATGATTGAATTTGTAGACAAAAAGATTTCAAAAGGAATTGGACTAAATGAAAAATACCATCTGATTATAGAATTTGAAAGTAATACAGGGGAACTAAAAAATGAGGAATACTCAAAAATCCTTGAAACAAGAGATAAAATCTATCCTTTCTTATCAAACCAAGGGTACAATAGAATTGAAGACCCAAAAGTTTCCTTAGAAAGCTTTGAGGGCCTTTTTCCATGGCTGGAAAAACAAGACATTCCCGTTTTCGGTCATCTCTCTGTCGGGATAATTCACCCTTGCTTTAACACTCAACAAGAAAAATTAATTCCAAGAATGATGGAAATTGTAAAAAGAAAAGGTGGAAAAATCTCAGGTGAACACGGAATAGGAATTTTGAAAAAATCTTTTGTTGAACCAAACGACAAAAAGATATTAGCAAATATAAAAAAGAGGACGGACCCCCTAAATAAATTCAATGTAAACAAAGTAATATGAACGAAAAATTTAAATACTCAAAGAGGTTAACATAGTCATCAAATCCCCGGTATGACGAAAGGAATGCCGGGAGTTCTTTTATTCTATGGTAAATAAGAAAAAAACGATTGTGTTTATTGATGGAAATAACTGGTATCATAATGTTAAATCTATAATAAAAAAACCCAGACAAATCAATTTAAAAAAACTATCAAATCTTATTATAGAAAAATTTAGTCTTGAATTAGTTGAAATCAGATATTATAACTCTGTTCCTGACATTGGACTCGGCGAAGAAAATTACTATAAACATATGGTCTTTTTAAACAACTTAAAAAAACAGGGAATCATAGTAAACACCCGTAAATTAAAAAAAATGAACCTAAACGGAAAGCTTGTTCGTGTGGAAAAAGGCGTAGATGTAATGATTTCTTCTGATATGGTTCGAAAAACTCTTCTTGAAAGAAAATGTGACTGCTGTGTTTTAATTACGGGCGATTCTGACTACATCCCAATGATGCAATTAATAAAAAAACTGGGGAAAGAAGTCTTGACCGCATCAGTTATGAAAGGCTACGCAAGAGAGCTTCTCAAAGGAGACTTCAGATACTGGATTCTAAAAAAGCAAGATCTAAATAAATGCATAAATAACAATTAAAATGGATGAAGAATTTTATAAAAAACTAAGGGAAAGAATCCTACCCTACTTTAAAATTAATGACGGACACGGATTTGACCATACGGAAAGGGTTTACAAAAATGCCCTGATAATAAGCAAAGAAGAAAATGTTGATTTAGATGTTGTGAAGGTTTCTTCTTTAATGCACGATATCGCAAGGCACAAAGAAACGGACAATAATGGGGTTTGTCATGCAAATGAAGGTGCCAAGATAGCTAAAGAAATTTTAAGGGAATTAAATTTTCCGGAAAAAAAGCTTAAGAATGTTTTGCATTGTATTGAGGTTCATAGATTTAGCAAAGGGCTTAAAACTGAAACCCGTGAAGCAGAGATATTACAAGATGCAGATAGGTTAGATGCCTTGGGGGCTATGATTTTAATAAGAATGATTCAAAATGCTTTAACACATAATCTTCCCATACATAACCCTAAAATTCCTATAAAAGAAAAGTATGACGGAAAAGGCTCAACCGTTATTAATCATCTCTACGAAAAGATTTTAAAAATCAAACCAGATACATTTAAAACAAGAAAAGCGAGGCAATTTGCCGAAAAAAGATACAAGCTTATTGAAGATTTTGCTAAATGTTTTATGGAAGAATATGGCGAAGAAAATCAATGAAAACGACAGAATTGAAGCGGAGAATCTAACAAATGAAATAAAAGAAATTCTCTCTCCCTGCGTTAATTGCGGAATGTGTAAAGCAAACTGCGGAGTTTTCAAAGCTTTAAGAGAAGAAAGCGTCTCGCCAAGAGGAAAAACTATTCTTTTAAACAACGACATTTTAGAAAAAATTGTCTTCCAATGCAACTTATGCAAAGCGTGCGAAGAAAAATGTCCGTTAAACCTAAAAATTTGCGATGCCATCAGAAAAGCCAGACAAGTTTTAGTCCTAAGAGGAAAAGAGCTAAAAGAAAACAAAGAAATGATAGAAAATATCAGAAAAACAGGAAACCCCTTCGGCAAAGGAGAAATAAAGGACAAAGAAAAATTATACTGCTGTTAATAATACAAATACTTTTAAATTTGAGTTTTCTAAAAAGTCAATGGGGTTATTGGAATTTATGGGTATTTCTAATGAGGATTTGGGTAAAAGGGTAATTGAAAAACCCAGACTTCTTACAGAAAGAGAAATTTTGGGATTAAGACACTGGATTAACTTTAGATTTAGAGAAGAATGGACTATAAGGGGTAAAATAATCGTTTCAGGTCTTCCTGATGCAGATGGCTATTCAATTATTTCTTGGGGGAAAGAAGAAGAAGAAGAAATTTTGAAATTTCCTTCATTTTATTCTGCCGAACAGATTGAGAGAAGAGCAGAATGTAATCGTGAAAGATTTTTAAAGGACTTCGGAATCGTTAGGGTTGGTGAGAATACTTATTCTTTATTCCCTGAAGAGAACCTTGGTGTAAGCCTTTGTTATCCCAAAAATTATGATTATTCTGCATACGCTAAGAGACTAAGGCAAGACGAGTTTGATTTTAAGAATTAAAACTTATTGCTTTTAATAAAAACTATCCTCCCCAGACCTCTGTCACAGCCATATTATAAACTCTTGCCTGGCTAATTGCTCCTCTCCGCGCCACCTCCGCTAACCTCTTTTCAGAAGAAGGTAAATCATACTCACAAATAGAACAAATTTCTCTGAATCCTCTATGCTCTCTTTGAACAACAAAATGTTTTGGGGCTATTGGAAGATCAGAGTATTCTACAAAAGGAACAGCAAAATAACTTTCCCATAAGATTGTTTCCCCCTCTTTTCTTACTTCTACTACCCATCTTTTAAACTTATCAGAATCTCTCGGAGGAGATAAATAAACCCCCTTCTCTATCATTTTCATTCTAATAAAGAACCTTTTTTAAAGATTTATATACTCTAAAAATGTGCAAACCAAAGTTCTAATCTGTCTTTTTTCTTCTTATAGAGCCTAACAAAACCAAATCTCTCAAACTGAATAATATCTCCGACCTTTAATTTCCTAACTTCTGGCTCACTTAGACCATTAACAACAGAACCATCAGACATTCTTATTTCTGTTTTGACATTGTCTGCGTTCGCAGGAAGCCAGTGTATAAACTTTGTCTCCAAATCGTTCGTAGGCTCCTCTGAAATAAATGAAAACTCCCGTGGTTTTATCGCCAAAACCTGCTCAGACTTAAAATTCAAAAGGTGCATCAACCTATAATTCCGATTCTGCATTACTTCATAGTCTGGTTTTGAGATAAAAAACTCTTGTTTAGTATTATAAACCTTATACCCCTTTTTTCCATCGGGATGCAAAGGTATTTTAGCAACCAGTTCAGGACAGCCTTTTATCCTTATTTTCTCAGGTTCTTCAACAAAAAAATACCGCGGAACACTCTCAAGGAATTTCCTATTCAAAGCATAAAGAACCTCAACGGGAACTTTTATGTTTGTTTTATTCAGTCCTATACTTAAAATAAACTGCCGAATAGCTTCTGGATGAATCCCTCTGTCTTTCAAAGACTGCAAACTCCATGTTCGAGGGTCATTCCAGCCAATGTAAACTCCTGACCTGACTTCTTTTGAACCTTTTGACTTAGAAATTTTAACCCCTTCAATAGCAAAATGCCCGTTATAAACCACTTTTGGATGCTCCCACCCAAAGATATTCCAAATATGCTTCTCAACCCTTGTCTCAATAACCAAATCTGTCCCTCTCAAAATATGGGTAACACCAAGCAGATGGTCATCAATTGCCCAGGAAAAATCCATAGAAGGATAAACCCTATACTTCTTCTTGGTTCTCGGATGAGGATTATCTGATATCTTAAACATCACCCTATCACGAAAAGCGGGGTCAGGATCTTGCATAGAAGTTTTAAGCCTAACGCACATAGAACCCATAGGAGCATTAAACATCTTTTTCCACCTCTCAACCTGTTGTTCTGGGGAAAACCTTCTGCAAGAGCATTCCACTCCTTTTGCCCTAAGTTCCCTCATTTTATCAGGACTGCACTCACAAACATACATATACCCCTTCCTCAAAAGCTCCTCAGCGTAATCATAAAAAATCTTAAGTCTATCTGACTTATAAATTATCTTTTTCTCATATTTTACACCAAGCCACTTCACGCCATCCTCAATCAGCTTATAAGCTTCAGGTTCAATCTGCTTCTCAGCCGAACCAATCGTGTCGTCCATAACAAGAAAAAGCTTCCCCTTATACATTTTCACATACTCGTCATTAAGAATCAAAGTTCTTGCATTTCCAATATGTAAAGGACCTGAAGGAAATGGAGGCATCCTCATTACAACCTTCCCCTCAACAGCGCCCTCAAGTTCAGGCAAACCTTCACGAACTTTTCTTTTGCTTATCTTATGCCCCCCTCTTAAAATTTCTTCTTTCTGTCTTTCTAAACTTAAAGAGTTCACTTCCTCCACGACTTCTCTTACCTTATCAACATAATCCTTTATCTGGGTTTTCTCTAAGCCCTCAGCAAAAAGACCCGAAAGAACCGCCCTTTCATTTGATTTCCCCTCGTGCTTCAGCGCATTTTCAAGAGCATAAGCCCTTATCACTTCTTTTGTTATTTCTGCCATAAAATTAGATGAATCCTAAGGTTTTAAATTTGTTGGAACTAACCCCCTCAGACAAAATAAAAATTTTTTATGACATACCTACTAATTCTAATAACTCCGAACACTTCTTCCCCAAAACTCCATCAGAATTCCTAGCAGAATATATCCCTACTTCTGTTGCAATCTGTCTATCAGACAACCCCTCTGGGGGCATACCTAAAAAAGATTTATAAGCCCTTACTACCTCCTCCCTTAAAACAATAATCCTTGAAATAATTTTACCCTTATCGTAATCCATCTACCACCTCAAAACGCTTGTATCTGGTTGATTAGAACTATTGACCCCAACCTTTCTCTCAAGAAGTTCTATCCTCTGTTCAAGCTTATAAATTTTATTATCAAGGTCTACTATTTTTTGGTCAACCTCCCTCTTATTATAACCATCAGTTTCCGTTGAAAAACTACTTTTACTATCCTGGCCATACCCAAAGAAACTTTTATTTGAACTTTTTGTCCCCCCAGAACTACCAATCTCTACAAAACCATCTCTATTCATGGGGATAATATCTTCATTTTTTGGAACTCTAACAATTCCCCTTTTTTGAAGGTCTCTTATATCAACAACCTTTTTCTTTCTTGACCACATAAGAATATCAAGTAAGAAGTTTATTTAAAGTTTTAGTCACTTAGCTCAAAGGTTATATTTATATATAACAAATACTAAATTACTTAATGGCAGATTTAAAAAAAGTAATTGAAGAGGTAATGACCTCTTCAAAATCTTCTGAGAACTTAAAAAACATTGGAATGTGGGATTTAGAAAAGAGTAAATTCAAACCTGCCGCATCTTACAAAATAACTTTTGACTCACAACAAGCACAGCTTGAACCGATATATTACTGGCTTTTAGACTTCGTTCAAGACGCAGGATGGGACACAAAAAAAATTACTGATAACTTCACTTCAAGTCCAGGTTCAGGACATTTTGCCGAAATGGGACAAAGAGCGAGCAAGCTTCAAGATGAAGCAGGAAAGTTATTAGGGGGAATGAATCAAGTAATCAAATCCGCTCTGAACATCATTTACGACTTAAAAGAATTTGAAATTCGTCTCTCCCATTATGACGATGCAAATTCTGAGGACAAAGAAAGGAAGGAGTCGGGAATGCTTTCATTAAAACAAATCTGGCTTGACAATGTAGACCTAAAAAGAGGAAAAGGCTCAATTCACGCCATGGCCGGTGAACTCGGCTACACAACCATCCGTGAAGCCTTCATGATGGCAAACTCCCTCAGTGAACTAAAAGACTTAAACGAAGAAAACGGCGGAGTAATAAACGACCAGGTTCTGAGAATTCTTATACCACGTATAAGTGAATTTCTTAAATGGAAAGAATACTCAGAAAAAGAATTAAGAAAAAGAACGAATATAGAAAAAAACTACCTTAAAAGCCAAATTGAAACAATAAAACTTTATTCTTCTTGGATGAAACCTTATATCAAAGCAGCGGAAGAATTACGTCAAAAAGGTTTTGATGGAAATGCTGCTCTCGTAAACGCTTTCAGCACATCAATGTTTGAATTAACTATACTCGGCAAAAAAGAAGAAAAAAACCCCGCTAAATTTGAAAAATACAATCTTAAAAGAAAATATTATTCGTGTATTGTTATAAGTTTCAATTATCGGGGACACGTTTCTCAAAGAGTCACCCAAAGAGGAGATTACGGATTCGCAATGGGAGGAAGAATTGACATGACCTTTGATGCATACGCAATTAACGAAGACGAATTAAAGATTATAGAAAAAGAACTAACAAAAGAAGACGTAGCAGACAGCATGAATTTCTCTATGAACTTAGCTGAAGAATCATTAAAAGAATTAAAAGAAGACTTAGACCACTTCCTAAAAAACGACGAAGAAAAAAAGAAAGAAGAAGCAAAAACCGAAGAAAAAAAGAAATCTCAGGATATAAATCCCTTCTCTTCATTGTTTGGAGGGATTTTTAAAAAGAACAATAAAAAATCCTCTGAAAAGAAAAAAGGAAAGGATATTGAATCTGTTGAAGATATAGCTCCCGACAATTATATTGAAAAAGTAATAAGAGTTCAGGCAGTCTCAAACGCCTGCAGTGGACTTTACACAGTCTACGATATATATAAGAAAGCTCATGGGATGGCTTCTGCTCCCGGTGAAGGCTTTACAAAAATTGAGGGAACAAAAGAACCAGAAGTAAAATTCAAAGACATTTTTAAAAGCAAGTTTTAAAAGCCAAAAACCATAACCCCAAAATAATTAAATCCCTTTCTGCACCATAATCTATGAAAGTTAAGGAAATCAAAGAAAAGGAAAATAAGATAAAAGAATTAGAAGAAGAATCTAAAACTGAAAAGGAGACTATTAAAGAAACAGAAATCGTAGAAGATGATATAGAACAATTTTCTTACGAAGAAGATTCAGAACCTGCTAAAGAACAAGAAGAAGAAACAGAAGTTAAGGAAGAAAACAAGAATTTATCATTAGAAGAAGTTATCTTAGATACGCCCCTTACACAAGAGCCCCTTGAAGAAAAAAGGAAAGAAGAGCTTTATACAACTTCTTCCTCACCAGGAGAATTTTATTCGGGTAGTCGTGGAACAGATTTTTACTCTCAATCGGATTCGCTTTACAAAACCTCTTCCGAAGGGGTTTATTCGGTTGGAGAAAAAGAAAATGAAGAAGGGGGCTCTTTTTACAACAAGGTTAACCAGGCTGAAAACGAAAGAGTTGGAGAAATCCACGGAGCAAGAGGTTCAAAGCTTGAAATTGAAGGAGTCAAAGGTGCTTTTGGCCTAAAAAAAGATTCGAGAAAAGATTCGGAAAAATATTCTGCCAGAAGTTATTAATTAAAACTCGTCCTCTTTTGTTTCTAACTTACCCATTGATTTAAGCTTAGCAATCATCGCAGGGGTATATTTAAAGATAACATCTCCTTTTTCATTATCAAACTCCCAAGGTTCAATTAACAAAACATCTCCCTCTCTCAGCCATAAACCTCTTCTATTTCTGCCGGGAACCCTGCAATTTCTCGTCTTACCATCCATACAGGAAACCAACATTCTACTCCCTCCAACTCTCTGAGCAATTATCCCTATAACTTCCCTCCCTCTTGGCAACCTAACCCTAACAAACTCCTCTGATTCGGTTCTTACAACCACCGGAGAATTTTTCTTAGACTTATCTTTAAATTTATTAAAACCCATATTTAAAAAGAATTAAAAGACTTTATAAAACTTCACAAAAGAACAAGCAAAAAAGGGACACCTTCAACTCTTAAAACATCTTCTTCCTTAACCATTCCAAGTTCTTTAATTAATTCTATTGACTTTTCACCAACAATATTAAAAGTCGCATCTTCTCTGACACACCGAATTATCTCTTCTCTCAACTCTTCTTTATCCACTTCCTCTCCACTAAAAAAAACACCAGTCAAATCAAGTTGCATATCTCCTTGAGTAAATTTCTTGCCATAAATCTCTTTATCACAAATAGAAATTACAGACCTATAAGACTTATGCACTTTAAATAAAAAATCTTTCACCATCTTCCTCAAGGTATCTCTTACTTTATAAAACTAATCACCCCTTAAAATAACAGCAGAAACATTAATAAACATTATTCTTATAATTAATCTATGATAAAAATAATAAGAAATTTTGCCCAAAGAATCTTCTCTGGGATTTTTAGAAAAAAAGGGGAGATAAAACTGGGATTCTATGGTTCACCTAATGCAGGTAAAACCAGCCTTGCAAACAAAATCTGTCAGGATTGGCTGGGAGAAGACTTAGGTGCGGTAAGCAATATGCCTCACGAAACAAGAAAAATTCAGGTAAAAGAAAAAGTAGTTATAGAAAAAAACGGAAAAAAAATAGCTTTTAAATTAATTGACACTCCTGGAATTGCAACAAAAGTTGATTTTGAAGACTTCATGAAATTCGGATTAAGTAAAAAAGAAGCCCAAACAAGAGCTAAAGAAGCAACACAAGGGATTATAGAATCTATAAAATGGCTCGACGATGTGGACGCCGTTATAGTTCTAATTGACTCCACTCTTAACCCTTACTCACAAGTAAACATCACAATAATAGGAAATTTAGTTGCAAGAAACATCCCAGTCCTAATTGTTGCAAATAAGATAGATTTAAAAAAATCAGATATTAAGAAGGTACAGGGTGCTTTCCAAGAATACAATGTTGTTGGGGTAAGCGCAAAGAGTGGTGAGAATATGGAAGAGTTTTACGAAGAGCTTTTCCGACTCGTAAAGAAAAAGAGGTAAAATGATTAAAAAAAAGAAAGTAAACAAAAGAAAAGGTAATAACCTAACGATTCATTTTATGCCTTATTCTGAAATCTCAAAAGAAGACACTATTGGAAGAATAAAAAAGATAATGGGGATAATTCTTGATAACAAAATTATCATCTTACAGGGAAAATTAAGACCAGAAGAAGAAGTCAGATTAATCGAAAATTCTATGACTTTAATCGGAAACATCGCAGGTTTTCAGGGAATTGAAATTGCGGGAATCTCTGGCGACAATGAGAATAGGGGATTGTTTGATAATATAAGAAGAAACATTGCGAGAATTCTCATCGGAGAACAAGATGCAATTACTATAATCGGTCCGGCGTCCGTCGTCAAAGAGATTACAAGAGACCCAAAAAAGATTGAACTAATGCTTCAAAAAAAATAATAAAAGGACTCTTAAATGAAAGCTTTAACAATAAAACAACCTTGGGCAGAATTAATTCTAAGAGGAGAAAAAATTATTGAACTGAGAAAATGGAAAACAAACTTCCGCGGAGAATTTCTTATACACTCTTCTAAGGAGCCCGATGCCGACTCAATGAAAAAATTTGAATTTAATAAACTGCCCTGTGGGTATATCCTAGGGAAAGTTAATTTAACAGATATAAAAAAATACGAAAACGAAGAAGATTTAATGAAAGATAGTTCCCTGCATCTTGCAGATGCCGGCTGGGGGGATTATGGATTTATTTTAAGTAAACCAAAAAGAGTAGCAAAAGTCCCCTACTCTGGTCAATTGAGCTTTTGGAATTTCAAAGGAAAATTGTTTGAAGCAAAACCCGCCAAATCAGAAGAAGAGATAAGCAAAATAACTTCTTATCTAGCCTCCCTAAACTTAGATTACCCTAATTATCTCCTCTGGGTAAAAAAATGCAAAAAAGAACTAATTTCAGGATATAAACAAAGTTTTTATGTAACTGATAAAAAAATAATCGGGGTTATCATCTTTCAACCTCATAAAGAACAAGAGAATGTTTTGGAAATAAAACATTTCAGCATTGAAAAAAATTACTGGGATAAGGGAATAGGTTCTCTCTTATTAGATTTATTAGAGGACTATTTCAGAAAAACTTCTTTTAAAAATATTCGGGTCGACACCCACGAAGAAAACACTAATTTGATAAACTTCTTTAAAAGAAAAGGATTCAAAACGATAAAAAAAGAGTACTTATATAACCCTCTGCAAAAAGAAATAATTCTTCAAAAATAAAATTATTCTTCACCCTCACTTGCTAAGAACGCCCACCAAGGCTTTTTAGAAGAGATTACCTCGCCTGGTTTCAGCATCAACCTGACTTTCTACATTCATTCTTGTTTTAATAAATCCAAAAACCTTTGCCTGTTTTTCCGCTTTTAACTCATAAGCCAGCCTCAATTCGGTTCTTGTTCCATTTTGCCCAACTTCTTTTAACTCTATTGTGCAATTATTCTCTTCTGCTGAACAAACTTTAAGCCTTAACCTTTCTAAAGCTCTCTCAGAAGCGGTTTCAGGCATAATCTTTACCTCTGCCCTCCTACCATTACTTAATTGAGCTACCAACTTAGCATGAGACTCATTAATTTCACTCTCAAGCCTAACTCTTGTCTGAATAGAATTATTAATCATTCTTTCTCTCATTTCCTGCGTTTCATTCATTATTCTTTGTCTGAACTCCTCACTCTCATTCTCTAACCTCAGCCTAAGTTGTTCCATCTCTGCATTATGCTCTTGAATATTCTGACTCAATTCGGCTTTAATCTTCCCCGCATCAACATTCACATTCGCAGAAAGATTCCCGCCTGCAACAGCCGAAACTAAGAAAACCGAAAACACTAAAACAACAATTAATTCAAACCTCATACAAAATACAATTAACACCTCTTTATAAATATTTCTAAAATTCATTAAAAATATAAACTCCTTTCCCAATAAATTATTATGGACTACTTAAAAATCTGTCAAGTTTGTGAAAAAATAAGCTCAACCTCAAAAGGACTAGAGAAGACAAAGATTCTATCAGACTTCTTAAACGAAATAAAAGAAAGACCCGAAGTAATATACTTACTAAAAGGAAAAGTATTTGCTGATTGGGATTCACAAGAAATTGGAATTTCAGAACAGATAGTTATAAAAATAATCTCAAAAACAGCAGGCATTAAAGACGCAGAAGTAATCGAAGAATTCAAAAAAATAGGAGACTTAGGAAAAGTCGCAGAAGAAGTTCTCAGAAAGAAAAAACGACAAAAGCCATTATTCTCAGAAAAGTTAAGCGTCGAAAAAGTAATAAAAAATTTAAGAAGACTACCCTCTCTTGAAGGAAAAGGAACTATAGATTTGAAAATAAATCTAATAGTCGAATTGCTCCATTCTGCAGAACCTGTAGAAGCAAAATACATCGTCAGAACGGTTTTAGGAGACCTGAAAATTGGAGTGGGTACAGGAATCTTGCGAGACGCAATAGTAGATTTCTGCTTTCACCCAGAAGACTTAGATGAAAAAAGAAAATACTCCCAAATCGTTCAGGAAGCTTACGACAAATCAACTGACTTTGCAGAAGTATTCGAAAAGGCTTCAAAAAATGAATTAAGTAAAATAAAACTATCCCCAGGAAAACCTGTAAAAGTAATGCTTTTCCCAAAAGCAAAAGGAATAGAAGATGCATTTAAAATAATCGGGAAGCCCGCAGCATTTGAATACAAATACGACGGATTCAGAGTAATGATTAACAAAGAAGAAAACGGAAAAATAAAAATATTCACAAGAAGACTGGAAGAAGTAACAAAACAATTTCCTGAAATAGTAGAATACACAAAGAGCCACATAAGAGGAAAAACATTCATCGTCGACGCCGAAGCAGTAGGTTATAACAAAAAAACAAAAAAATACACCCCCTTCCAAGCAATCAGCCAAAGGATAAAAAGAAAATACGAAGTCGCAAGAATGGCAGAAGAATTGCCAATAGAACTCGCAGTATTTGACATTATCTACCACGACGGCAAAAATTTGATTGAAGAACCTTTCAAAGAAAGAAGAAAAATCTTAGAAAAAATAGTAAAAAAAGAACCTTTCAAAATAGTCTTAGCAAAACAAATAGTCACCGAAGAAATAAAAGAAGTTGAGAAATTCTACGACGAAGCATTGAAAAATTCTCAGGAAGGATTAATGGGGAAAAACCTATTAGCACCATACAAACCTGGAGCAAGAGTAGGCTACGCCGTAAAATTAAAACCCGAAGACAACGACTTTGATTTAGTAATTACAGGTGCAGAATGGGGCACCGGAAAAAGGTCAGGATGGCTGACAAGCTTTGATGTATCCTGCAAAAACGAAGACGAGGAACTTCTTGAAATCGGAAAAGTTTCCACAGGATTAAAAGAACTTGAAGAGGGGGGGCTGAGTTTCAAAGAAATGACAGAAAAACTAAAAGAGATAACAATAAAAGAAGAAGGAAGAAAAATAAAAGTCAAACCAGAAATAGTCGTTTCAGTGCAATACCAAAACATTCAGAAGTCTCCAACCTACTCCTCTGGCTACGCACTAAGATTCCCCAGAATAAAATCTCTGCGTCCAGACAGAGGTTTAAACGACATTGCGACGCTGGAAGAAGTAAAAAAAGAGATAAAATAACAAACAAAGCCTTTATAAATGAAAATTTCTTATAAATAACATGGAAAATAAAAAAGATACTTCTCTAAGTGTGCAAAATATCGTCGCTACAACCTCTCTTGGAAAAGACGTTTCACTGACAAAATTAGCCAGAACTCAGCCAAATACAGAATACAATCCTGACACATTCCCGGGTCTGGTTTTAAGAATAAAAAAACCAAAATCGGCAGTTCTTGTTTTTTCCTCAGGAAATTTAGTCTGCACTGGAACAAAATCAATCGCACAAGTAAAGGAAGTCGTTCAGCAGGTAATAAAACAATTAAGAAAAATTGGTGTTAATGTAACAGCAAAACCAAAAATAACAGTCCAAAATATCGTAGCTTCCGGTGCTATAAATCTTGACCTTAATTTAAACACTCTTGCACTTGAACTAGAAAACACTGAATACGAACCCGAACAATTTCCAGGTCTAGTTTACAAATTAGACGAACCAACTGCAACATTTTTACTCTTCTCAAATGGAAAACTTGTCTGCACAGGAACAAAAAACAAAGCCCAATTAGAAGACTCAATGGTCCAGCTAAATAAGAACATAAGAGCCGTCCTAAAAAGAATAAAAAAGATGCAGGAAGAAAAAAACAACGACTTCTAATTAAATAAAGCACAATGATAGATGGAAAACAAAAAATTTAGGGAGTTTACAACTTCATCAGGCAAAATCGTTCTTTGCGGAAAATCGGCAAAAAATAATGAAGAGTTAATTGAACAAGTTAAGCCCTCTGAAATAGTCTTGCATACAGCAAATCCAGGAAGTCCATTCATAAACATAAGGGGAAAAGCCGAAAAAAAAGATATTGAAGAATCTGCAGTAATCTGTGCAAAATACTCTCACGACTGGAGAGACAATAGAAAAGACATTTTAGTTCATATATTTAAGGGTTCAGACATTTATAAAAATAAAAAAATGAAACTCGGAACATTTGGAGTAAGAGAATTCCAGATAAAAAAAGTAAAAAAAGAAGAAATATCAAATTTTGAGGAGAAACTAAAAAATGAAACAGATAAAAAAATTGCAATTAGGTAAAAAAGGACCTAGTCCAGAATTCATTGAACAGCTTAAAAATATCTTAAAAAATGAAAAAATTATCAAAGTTTCAATTCTTAAATCTGCCTGCAGAAACATTGAAGAAGCCGAAAAAATCGGTGAAAAAATAGTAGAAGGTCTTGGAAAAAACTTTATTTATCGAAGAATAGGGTATGTTTTGACTATTAAAAAGCTTAAAAAAATAAAATTTAAATCGCCTCAAGCCCAATCTCAACTGCAACAACAGGCATTTTGATTTTCCAATTCTTAAGAACTCGTGGAGCAATTTCGCCGACAAAACCAACTTGTTTTCCTTCAACAAAAATTTTCGCACATCTCCCAGAGATATAATTATTATTTTCCTCTGCTTCAATTGTATAATTAACTCCAAGCATCTTAAATAAATAATCTAAAACTTGCTTCATATCAGTAAAATTAACTTTTTCATCTACAAATGCTACAGCAAGATTTTCAGTTTCTTTAACCTTGGTCTCAAGACCATCGTCTAAGGAGAAAACTTTTCCCATCTCAAAAATTTTCTGGGGATAAGTAGAATTAGAATTCTCAGAGAAAATCTGAAGTAAATTGGTAAGTAAATCAATCCTCAAAACATCCCTTTCAGTTTTTGAATTTTCAACTTCAATAAAACTACTATAATTATAATGCATCTTTTTCACATTTCTTTCCGTCGTTAAATGGAAAGACGAAACCTCCAAAAAACCAAGCCCTGCGAGAATCTCTGATATAATCTTTTTCTTTCTTGAATTCTTATCCTCCTCTGCAATCGTAGAAATTTTGGGAATCTCTGGTTCAAAATTCTGATAACCATAAGCAATCGCAACCTCTTCTACCAAATCAACCCAATGAAGAATATCCATTCTATAAGGAGGAATCAAAGCAAAAGTCCTTTCTTTCTTTTTCTCAAAACCTAACCCCATCCTCTCAAAATACTTCTTAATCTCTTTCTCACTTAACTTAATCCCCAAAGTTTTCTCGATATCCTCTAATTTAAACTCCATCTCTTCAAAATTCATTTCTGGTGAAACGAAACTCTCTTTTGAATCCTTTATATTCATTGAATAAACTTTTCCCCCCATTTCATACAAAGCCGAAACAATAATGCTTATAACTTTCTTCAGATGATAAAGGCTATGCCCAGAACACTCAATAAAAATATCTTTAGTATTTTCTATAATTCTCCCCGTCTCTTCAGAATTTATTATCGGAGGCATTGAAAGAATCTTCTCATTCGCATCAACAAAAATTGGGTATACTTCTGCGTCCTTTAACAAATCAGCATATTCCCTCCCCGTAGGGTGCTGTCTCAAAATCTGACGACCATTAATCTCTCTTGGATACTCCAAAGGAACAAACCTAATATCCTCTGGCTTTCTCGCAGTAAATTTAATTGGCAACTTTATCTTTTCAAGAGGGTAAACTCCTATAGCAAGCTTCTTCCTTTTTCTGCCTACAGAGTTATGCAATTTTTCCTGAATATCCACTATCTCTTTTATTTTCTCATCGTCAAACTTAATCCCTTTGACAATCGCACAAGCCGTATAAGGTCTAACCTTTTTTACAGCTTTCTCAATTATCACATCGTAACCTTTTTCAGGAGGATAAATATTAAATTTAGCAACACCTTTCTTCTCATTAAACTGATTCAAAGCCCGCGCAAAATTCTGCAGCGAAAGTAAATCGGGACGATTCGGAAAAACTTCAACAGAAACTTCTTCTTCAGTTATCTCTTCAACAGGGGTCCCCATTTCAGTTATTTTTCTCTCTAATTCAGGAGTTATCTTCCCGACCTCCTTTTCAAGCTCCTTCCTGTTAAGTGTTAGTATTGTCATTTTTCTTCCCCCTCAAAACTTCAATCAGTTCATCAAACTTATTATTTATTGTCTCTTCAAGACTCTCAAGTTGGTCTTTTATCCCTTCAAGCCCTGATTTATTTTCTTCTTCCATTCTAACTTAAAACCTTTATATGATTTATTTTTATTAAAATTGCCCCTTCACAGGGTTCTCCTTCATTAATTGGAATTCTTTTAATAAAATCTATCCATTTGCCTTCAATAAAATATTCGGCAATTCCTTTAAACTCATATCCAACACAATTTTCCTCCCAATTTCTCACCCACACAACTAAGGCAACATTTTTGTTTCTTTTTATATTATCTATAGTTTCATTTAAGTAATTGTCAGTTAACAACAATTCGTCCCTAGAAACCACTTTAACAAAACCTATTGCAATATTATGGGGGTTCCCTTCTTCATCAATTGTAGCTAAGCCCATTGCATTGTTCTCAATTATCTTCTTTATTCCTTCGTTAACCTCCACCATTAAAATCTCCAAACTCTCGTTTCTCTCAATTTAGTTAAATCATTCCTGTACATTTCTCTTAAATCATTTATTTTAAAGAATTCCATTATTATTCTGTCAAACCCAGGACCCCAAGCTAAAACGGGAATATGTCTTCCAAAGATAGGAATTGTAACTTCTGGTCGAAACATACCTGCACCTCCAAGCTCAACCCATTTTTTATGAGTTGGATGAAACACGTCAATTTCAAGAGATGGCTCGGTATACGGAAAGTATGCAGGGCGTATACGAATTTGCTCGTAACCCATTTTCTTAAAAAATTCTACTAAATAACCCAATAACTGCCTAAAATTAGCATTCTCATCTACAACAATCCCTTCTGTCTGGTTAAATTCAAAACTATGACTCCAATCCACTGTTTCATTCCGAAAACACTTACCTAAAGCAAAATACTTCGCAGGAAATTCTTTGATCTCAGCAATCTTCTTTAAAGTCTGAGCAGATAAACAAGTCGTATGTGTCCTTAAAACAACTTTCCTAGCATCGCCCTCATTCCATTTATACTGCCAACCCTTGCTGCCTCCCACCCCCTTCTCGTGCGACTTCTTTACTTCTTCAACAAGTCTGTTTTTATTGTCTGCCTCAGGCAGTTTTCCTTCAACATTTTTCAGATAAAAAGTATCCTGCATCTCTCTGACAGGATGGTCCTGTGCTGTAAAAAGAGCATCAAAATTCCAAAAACTAGTCTGAACTAAAGAACCAGTCATCTCCTTAAAACCCATTTCAAGCCAAATTGACTTAGCATATCCCGTCGCCTGATTAACAAAATGCCTCTTACCTCCATAAACTTTAGGAACTGCAGTAGTCAAATCATATCTTCTAAACTTCTTGCCTTTCCACAAACCCTGCTTTATAATTTTAGGTGTTAACTGCTCAATAAGCTCTTCCGACAAGTTTATCTTAGAAACCTCTACCCCAAAAGAGGTAAGTTTAACACTAATAGTTTTCCTTTTCTCAACCTTAACAATCTCCTTTCTAGACTTCAAAACTCCCAAAGCCATTTTGTCCTGAGGCTCAAGAAAAGAAACTTCTAAAGGCAACTTCTCCATAAAAATCTCTTCAAGCATCTTCTTTGTTACCTCTTCTGGTCTGGCGTTCAACACAATCTCCCCCTTTCTAACCTCAACCAAAGCCTTCTTTCTAAGAGCCCCCAAAGCAACCTTAGCTTCATTATCATTTAATCCGCAAATTCCTTTTATGTCTTTTATAGGGATGCTCTTTTTCTCAAAAATTTTATCAAGTAGAACCCTCTCAGGCAGATGTTTCTTCAGGTAATTAACACCCAAAACATCCAAATCAACAACTTCTTTTTCTTCTCCCCTAATTTCAACCAAGCCTTTATTTTTCAAAAAACCCAAAGCTCTTAAAACAGAAGTCTTATCTAAACCAGCTTTCTTAGAAATATCACTAACATCAAATTCTTTAACAGAAAGACTAGGCAAAACAATTCTCTCAATTGGAGAAAGCGATTCAGCAACCGTCTTACTATCCATAACCCTCTATACTTTCGGATTTTTTAAATGTTATTAAAACACAATATCTTTAAAAACTTAATAAGTCAAATTTAAATACGGATAAAAGAGGACGCGGAATCCCTGTTGAAAAATTAAATGACCTCCCTAAGAGACTAAGAATCTTTCTTTTCCTACTTATCTTTATTATAGTGTTTGGAACAGCAAGTTTTACACTAATAGAAAATATCCCCCTCTCAGAGGGTTTCTTCAGAACGCTTGAAGCATTAGCATTTATGTTCAGTGCAACATCCCTTCACAGCAAACTACTAGAAATCTTTCTTGCAATATTCGGAGTTTTTTGTCTCTGGTGGATTCTATGGAGTATAGCAGATATGTTTATTGAAGGAAAAATATCAGAATATTTAAAAATCAGCTTATATAATCTTAAATTAAGAAATATGAGCAAACACTATGTTATAGTCGGCGGGGGAAGGGTAGGTGAAGAAATCGCTAAAAGTCTTCAAAAAGAGAAAAAAGAATTCGTAATAATTGAAAAGGAAAAAACAATAGTTGAGAAATTAAGAAAAAAAGGATATCTTGTAATTGAAGGTGACGCAACCGAATCTGATTCGGCAGTTCTTGAGAGGGCAAATTTAAAACAGGCAAAATCAGCAATCTTAGTAATGCACGAAACAAAAGATAACTTAATGGCGACACTCTCTATAAAAGAAATGGCTCCTGATTTAGAAATTTATGCAAGAGCAGAAAATCATTCTTTTATCAACAGATTAAAAAAAGCCGGCGCAAAAGAAATAATTGTCCCAGAGATAACTGCTGCAGAAAAATTCTTACAAAAGCTAAACTAATCCTTCAAGCGAAAACCAACCTTTTCCAGACCGATTTTTAATCCTATTAATTTTTCTTCTTCACGAATTCTCAATTTACCCAACAATTTATCCTTGCCTGCCTTCTTATTCTCCAAACTAGAAATCTCATCTGCCATCTCTCCCAAAACCCGCTCAAAAGAATTCTTCTCATCAATAATTTCAGAAGAAGATTTTTCGTCCAGATTAGTTAATGATTTCTTAACTTCAACTAACTTTTCAGCCAAACCTTTATCAAAAATATCTAAAAAATCATTCTGAACATCTTCAATTAAAGCCTGTCTAAAATTATCCTTATACTTTCTCAACAAATTCCTCTTTTTCTCATTCTTATGATAGACACTCAATAAACCCTTCAAATCAATCTGATTCTTCAGGCGATCTATCTGATTAAAAAGAACCTTTCTTTCATTTTCTAACTCTTTTTCCTTTTTAAGAAAATTTCTAAATCTATTTGACTCCTTAAACTCCAGAAAATCCTTTTCTTTCTTCTCAAGAAGATTTCTCCTTTTCTTAACCTCACTTTCAAGAACCTTTAACTCATTCTCCATTTCTTCCTTAAGTCTGACAGATTCCTTAAAAGAGAAATAATCATTTAACAAAATCTCAAAAGACTTTCTCTTAAAAATAGTCTCTTTATTATCAAAAAACATTTTTTCATTCAATTTAAAAAAATCTCTAATTATTCTCCTGACCCCTGCAATCTCTTCACCGATAAGAATATTAGCTACACTATAACTCTTAGCGGACTCTTTTTCAAAACGTGAGATAAACTTACCGACTTCCCTGAAATAATTTTCAAAAGAGCTCTCTTTTAATTCGCGAATATTCCAAATGAGTTTCTCACAATAGCCCGCATAGGAATCTTTCCCCTCCAAAACCCTTCTTTTTAACCTCAAATCCTCTTTCCTGTTCTCAAGATTTACCCCCTCCAAAACTTCAATTTTCACAGTAAAATCATCAAGAAAACCTTTTTTAATCTGAAGAGCCGAATCCATTAGTCTCTTCTCAACATCTTCAAAACCCTTAATTATCTTTCTGACTTCTTCCTCATAATTCTCCAAAGAAATCTCTTTTATTTCAACAAGATTTTCTTTTTTCTTAAAAATATCAAAAAGACCCATCACTTCACCCCTTTAAAATCTTGATTAAAATCCTGCATATTCTCTTCCCATAAATTTAGCCTATCGCCAATTATCTTAACTACATCTATAACAACTATTATCAGAAAAGAAGTAAGAAAAATAGGAATAAGATAGTAATAAGGTATTGAAGTAAGATTAATAAAAGAACCTATAGGAGAATAAATTAAAAATACTGTTATCAAGAGAACAAGTACAGAAGCATAAAATAAAAACTTATTCGTAAATGGCGACCTATTAATTGTAAGCTTTCTGAAACTCCTAAAATTATAGCTATTAAAAGTTGCAAAGAAAACCATACAAGCAAAAACAAGCGTCATTGATTCTTTAAGCTCCATATAAGAAAGAGTATGATAAAAAACCGTTAAAGCACTTAGACAGATAATTAATCCAGAGAAGACTATCAGCAAAAACAAGGGCTTAGAGACTATACTTGACTTTCTACGGGGTTTGGTTGTCATAACATCTTTTGAATATGGATTAAAAGCAAGAGTAATTGCCGTAAGTTCATCAGAGAAGATGTTCATAAAAAGAATTTGGATTGCAACCAGCGGAAGGGGAAGCCCTAGGAGAACCGATAGAAAAATAATGGCTACCTGAGCAAAATTAATTGAAATCTGATAGGAAGCAAATTTCTGAATGTTTGTAAAAATCGTCCTGCCTTCTTTTATAGCATCAATAATTGCAGCAAAATTATCGTCCTTCAGAGTCAGGTCTGCAACAGAACGAGAAACATCGGTTCCGCTCCTTCCCATGGCCACGCCAATATGCGCTTCTTTTAAGGCGGGAGCGTCATTCACTCCATCACCTGTCATCGTCACAACCTCACCATTAGCCTTAAGTGCCTGAACAATTCTAAGTTTATGCTCTGGCTTGACTCTTGAAAAAATAACTGTTTTCATCACTCTACGAACCAGTTCACGATCTGTAATCTTTTCTAACTCCTCTCCTTCTATTACTTCCCCCTCATCAAGACCAATTTGCTTCGCAATAGAAATCGCCGTCTCCCGATTATCCCCTGTAATCATCTTGACACGAATTCCGGCATTTCTGCAAGTCTCAACAGCCTCTTTAACTTCTTCTCTTGGAGGGTCGCTCATTCCAACAAGTCCAAGAAAAATCAAATCGTCCTCTAAACCCTCCTTAGAAACACCATTAGTCTTCTTATAAGCAAAGGCAAGAGTTCTAAGTGTTCCAGAAGTAAAATTCCTATTGCAATCTTTAATGAGTTCCCTTTCTCTATTCAACATCTTAAAAACCCCGCTATCTCTCTGTATATACTTGCACTTAGGAAGCAAAACCTCTAGAGCCCCTTTAGCATATACAACTTTTTTCTTTGATTCGCTACACATTATAGTCATCATCTTTCTCTCAGAAGTAAAGGGAATTTCTTTCTCCCTCTCTAAATCTATATCTTCTTTAAACAACCCCACCTTAGAAGCCATAATAAGCAAAGAAGCCTCGGTAGGTGTCCCCATTATATTATAGGTTTTTCCTTCCTCTGACCTTGAAATTTTTGAATCGTTACATAAAACGGCAGTCCTTAGAAGATTCTTCAAAGACTTCTCTTTTTCAACGTTAACCTTTTTAGAATTAAACAAAATCTCACCTTTTCGCGAGTATCCAGTACCAGATATATCATAAATCCTATTATCAGAAAGTACTTTCAAACAAGTCATTTCTCCTTTTGTTATAGTTCCTGTCTTATCAGAACAAATCACTGTAGTCTCCCCCAAGGTCTCAATTATAGACATCCTATTTACTACAGCATTTTTCTTAGCCATTCTATATGAACCAGAAGCCAAAGAAGTTATCAAAACTACTGGAAAGCCCTCTGGAAAAGAAGCAACACAAACAGCGATAACCATTATCAAAACTTCTGAAAGAAATTCAAAATTAAAACTATGAGCCCTAATGACCATAATAATCCCTGTTAAAATAGCAAAAAGAGAACCAAAAATAACCATATACTTTGCGATAGAATTAACTTTCTTCTGTAGAGGGAGTTCTTTTTCTGTCTCAGAAATCATCTCTGCTATCTCACCAAAACGGGTTTCCATTCCTGTACGGATAACCTTTGCAACACACTTCCCATCAATAATAAAAGAACCCATAAATAGAACATTCTTATCCTTGAATTTTTTCTCACTTTTAGTAGCAAACTTTTTTACTCCGGAAGACTCCCCAGTAAGTACAGCTTCACTAATAAGAAGGTCATTTTCTTTAAGAACAATACAATCAGCAGGAACCCTCTCCCCATTTCTTAAAATCAAAATATCTCCTGGCACAATCTCTTTTGAACTAATCTCTTTTTCAATCCCGTCTCGGAGTACAATAGAAACAGGCATTATCATACTTTTAAGTGCAAAAACAGCCTTCTCTGCCTTATACTCCTGAAAAAACCCAACTAAAATCACTATAAAAATAATACCTAAAATAATATACCCTGTAACTATCTTTTCTCCCCCAACAAAAAAACACAAAACCATAGCAAAAAACAGAATATAAATGACAAAATTACTTTTAACCTGCCTTAATAAAATTTTCAATGGGTGAACCTGAGATGTATCTTTAATCTCATTAAAACCATAACTCCTTAAACTCTTTCTAGCTTCTTCAGAAGTCAAACCTCTCGTACTCCCCCCCATAAAAAAAGAAAAGAAACTTCATTAATAAATATTTGGATAAATTAACAAGAATCTGTATTTTCAACTTCTTCTATATCTCCTTCAGCCCTCTCAAGTGAAAGCGCCGCATCTTCTAATGTCTCTCTGCACTTGCCTTTCATATTCTTTGCAGTGTCCATTACAATCTCTCCAGCAACTTTCACATGCTCTTCAGCCCTCTCAAGCTCATCTTTTTCCATAATCTTCAGACAAATCTATTCTATATAAATGTATTGATACAAAGATAAATTTAAATAGCTCTACAGACTAAATAGTTAAAGATGGTGAATGTAGCAATAAACGGAATCGGAAGAATAGGAAAAGCCGTTTTAAAAATATGTTTAGAGAAAAAAATAAATGTAGTTGCTATCAATGACTTGACTCCTATAGAAAGTATGGTCTATTTATTAAAGTATGATTCTGTATATGGAAATTATGAAGAAAAAGTTGAAACAGGAAAAGATTTTCTAAAAATAGGAAGCCAAAAAATAAAAGTATTCAACGAAACAAATCCTGAAAACTTGCCTTGGAAAGAACTGAAAGTAGACGTAGTTATTGAGTCAACAGGAATTTTCACTGACAGAGAAGGAGCACAAAAACATATCAATGCTGGAGCAAAAAAAGTAATAATCTCCGCACCAGCAAAAAATCCGGATGTAACTATCGTTTTAGGAGTAAACGACAAAGACTTAAAAAAAGAACATAAGGTAATCTCAATGGCTTCCTGCACGACTAATTGTCTCGCACCCATAGCAAAAATTCTGAACGAAGAATTTGGAATAGAAAAAGGTTTCATGACCACAATCCACGCATATACGAATGACCAAAAAATCTTAGACGTCTCCCACAAAAAATTAAGAAGAGGACGGGCAGGAGCGATAAACTTAATACCTACATCATCCGGAGCAACAACCTCTGTTTCCGAAGTAATACCCGAACTTAAGGGAAAAATGAATGGACTCGCAGTACGTGCCCCTGTCGCCTGCGGAAGCTTAGTTGATTTTACTGCAGAATTAAAAAGAAAGACCTCTGTTGAAGAGATAAATAAATCAATGAAAAAAGCTTCAGAAAAACTCAAAGGAATATTACAATACACCAATGATGAAATAGTTTCTTCAGATATAATAAAAAACCCGCACACGTCAATATTTGATTCAACTTTAACTCAAGTGAATGGAAATCTTGTAAAAGTATTCTCATGGTATGACAACGAATATGGATATAGTTGCAAAATTGTAGATTTAATAAAAAAACTCTAAATAAAATGGTTTACGACCTAATCATAATTGGGGCAGGTCCTGCCGGGATGACTGCTGCAATTTACGCAGCAAGAAACAAATTAAAATTTTTAATGATAAGTCTTGATATAGGGGGACAGGTTTCATGGAGCTCAGAAGTAGATAACTACCCCGGACTACCTGACTGCACAGGAATAGAAATAGTAAATAAGTTCAAGGAACACCTAAAAGATTACAAAATAAAAGTGAAAATAGAAGAAGTTAAAGAGATAAAAAAAATAAAAAATTTCTTCAAAATCAAAACAAAAAATAAAGAATACAAAACAAAAACTATTATCCTTGCATCGGGCAAAAAACCGAAAAAACTTAATGTACCTGGAGAAGAAAAATTCCTAGGAAAAGGAGTATCTTACTGCACCACCTGCGAAATAAATCCTTATAAAAATAAAAAAGTTGCTATCATTGGAGGTGGGAACTCGGGTCTTGAAGCAGCCTTATTTCTAACAAAACATTGTAAGAAAGTCTACGTAGTTGAAATCTTAGACCAAATAAACGGCGAAGAATTCTTAAAAGAAAAAGTTAAAAAAAATAAAAAAATAAAAGTAATAACTGGTGCAAGGGTCAAAGAGATCCTAGGAAACCAGAAAGTCCACTCAATAAAATACGAAAAAAGCAACAGGGTGGAATCATTAAAAATTGAAGGAATATTTATTGAAATAGGACTTATAACTATTCTAGACTTTGCAAAGATTATAAAGAAAAATCAGTGGAATGAGATTATGATTTTCAGAAGCACAAAAACCCACGAAGAAAATATGACAAACATTCCAGGGATATTCGCTGCAGGAGACTGCACTGATATACCCACAAAACAAATCGTAGTCGCTGCAGGAGAAGGAGCAAAAGCAGCATTAGCGGCGATTGATTATATAAATAGAACCGATAAAAAATGAAAACACTATCTGACTTTAATTTTAAAAACAAAACAGTTATTCTTCGGTCAGACCTCAATTCAGATGTCATAAAAGGAAAAATAATCCCCTCAGAAAGAATTAAAGAATCTGCCGAAACAATTAAAGAGCTAAAAAACAAAGGAGCAAAAGTCATAGTAATAGCCCACCAAGGAAGCCCTGGAAAAGAAGATTTTATTTCATTAAAACAACATTCAAAAATTTTAAAGAAGTATACCAAAATTAAATTTGTAAAAGATATCATAGGGAAAAAAGCGATCTCAAAAATAAAAAATCTAAAACCGGGAAAAGCAATTCTTTTAGAAAATATAAGATTTGAAAAAGAGGAATTTAAAACAGATAAAAAAAATTATTTAATAGGAAAACTCTCTTCTCTCGCAGACTTCTATGTTAATGACGCATTCTCAGTTTGCCATCGTGAACAGGCATCAATAGTTCTTTTCCCAAAATATTTAGAAAGTTGTGCTGGTCGTCTCTTAGAAAAAGAAGTTAATGCCCTAAAAAAATTAAAAATAAAGAATTGTCTTTACATTCTCGCAGGAGCAAAACCATCAGATAATTTAAAATTAATGAAAGAAAAAAAAATCCTTGCATGTGGCCTCTTTGGACAAATGTGTTTAATTGCAAAAGGGAAGAAACTGGGGGCTCAAGAAGTATACCTAAGGAATATAATAAAAGATTTTGGTAAAATAATCGGTATACTAAAGAATAAACAAAAAAATGTGATGACACCAATTGACTTCGCAGTAAAATTTAAAGGAAAAAGAAAAGAAATTGGATTAGAAGACTTCCCGGTTAACTTTGAAATTTTTGATATTGGAGAAAAAACAATTAATATATTTGTAAAAGAAATAAAAAAAGCAAAAGCGATTTATATGAAAGGTCCTGCAGGAGACTGTTCAAACAAAAACTTCAGAAAAGGAACATTCAAAATTCTGAAAGCAATAAGTGAATCAAAAGGATTCTCAGTAATCGGTGGGGGACATTTAAGCGACGCAATAGAAAAATCTAAAATTGACAAAAATAAGTTCAATCATGTTAGCTTATCAGGGGGTGCACTCTTAAATTACATTGCTGGAGAAAAACTCCCAGGTCTTGAAGCACTAAAATGAGAATAATTAAAACAAAAAATTATAAAGAGTTATCAAAAAAAGCAACAGAAATCTTAGCCGAAGAAATAAAAAATAAACCAGACACAACCCTTTTACTTCCTACTGGGAAAACACCTCTTGGGCTTTATAAAAATTTAGTCAAAAAGTATAATAAAAAAAGAATTGATTTCTCAAAAATTAAAATTTTCAACCTTGACGAGTATTATCTTATAGATAAAGATGACAAAAGAAGTTTTAATTATTATTTAAGAAAAAATCTTCTTGATAAGATTAATGCAAAAAAAGAAAATGTTTTACTGATAAATGGAAAATCAAAAGACTCAAAGAAAGAATGTGAAAATTACGAGAACAAAATAAGAAAAAATCCAGTTGACATTGCAATTTTAGGGGTAGGAAAAAACGGACATATAGCATTTAACGAACCAAGCTCAAAATTTAATTCAAAAACAAGGCTGGTAAAACTAACCAATGAAACAATAAAAAGAAACTCTTCCTTTTTTAAAAAAGCCCCCAATAAAGCAATAACTTTAGGAATAAAAACTATTTTGTCTTCTAAAAAAATAGTTCTTTTGGCTTCTGGAAAAGAAAAAGCAAAAGCAATCAAAGAATTAGTTAGTAAAAGAATCTCGGAAGAATACCCTGTCAGTTTTTTAAAAAAACACAAAAATCTCCTTGTTATTATTGACAAAGAAGCGGGAAAGTATATAAAATAAAAATCCTTAGGTAAAATATGATTGAAAAAGCATACAAAAAAGCCCTTGAAACAATAGACCTTTGTTCTCAAAAGCAAGGACTTTACGCATCTGGAGGAAAAAAAGGCTATAGAGGAGTCTGGGCACGAGACAGCATTATTAGTTTAATAGGCGCTATAACTGAAGATAAAAAAGACTACAAAGAAATTTTCAAAAGAAGCCTCTTAACCCTAGGAGAAAAACAAAGCAAAAGAGGACAAATACCCAACGCAGTCCACGGATTTGAAGATAAAAAACTAAAAGTAGATTACATCTCAATCGATTCTAGCCTTTGGTTCATAATCGGACACTATATCTATAAAGAAAAATACGGAAATTCCCTCTTCAAAAAAGAAAATAAAAAAATAAAAAAAGCTCTCACTTGGATTGAATATCGCGATTTCGGAGAAGAAGGCTTACCTGACCAACTGCCCACAACCGACTGGCAGGACGCCTTCCCCCATAAATACGGCGAAGTAATAAACACACAAGCCCTATACTATAAAATTCTAAAACTAATGAAAAACAAAAAAGCAAACAAGATTAGAAAAATAGTAAATCAAGACAAAGAACATGGTCTTTGGAATGGAAATTATTACTGGGCATACCGCTGGAAAAATCACAATAAGTATAAAGAAATCGGCGAGTGGTTCGACAGCCTCGGAAACCTTTTAGCAATAATCTTTGACTTAGCCGATAAAAAACAATCAGAAAAAATCATCACTTACATAAAGAAAAACAAAATTAACAAACCTTTTCCTGTAAAAGCAATCTGGCCCCCAATAAAAAAAGGAAGCAAATATTGGGAGGATTATTTTTTAGATTGCGACGCAGGAAAACCTTTTCATTACCTTAACGGAGGAATCTGGCCGTTCATCGGGGGTTTCTACGTTCTTGCCTTAATAAAAATGAAAAAATTTAAAGAAGCAAAAAAAGAACTACAACTTCTTGCCGAGTCAAACACAAAAAATAATCCTTTCCCGGAGTGGATAAATCCTCTTGACAAAAAAACCCATGGAGTCTATCAAGCATGGAGTGCAGGGCTCTACATCTTAGCTTACAACTCTTTGAAAAAGAAAAAAGTTTTAATCTAATTAGTTTCAATTATGAAATTATTTTTCTTCAAAACACTCACAAACCTAATTTCTCCTTAATAACGTCAAGCATTTTCTTACTGGTAACTCTATAATCAAGATTTTTGACAACATGTTCCCTTCCAGCTTTTCCCATCTGATTACGGAGCTTCTCATCGGTTAAAAGTTTCAAAGTATACTTCTGCAAATCCTCTACGTCCGCCCTATAAGCAAAAGTCTTTGATTTATCAAACTTTACAATCTGCTTGGTGCAAAACCCCATAGAAGGATAAGCCCACTCCTCATCTAATTGAACTTCCTCCGCAACTTTGGCTAAAAAGCCCGTCTTATTATGAACAATCGTTTCAGCAGGACCGCCAACATTTATAGAAATAACAGGTTTCCCGCAAGCCATAGCCTCAACCTGTATCATTCCAAAACCCTCAATTCTAGAAGGTGCGGCATAAATATCACAGCAATTCAAGACTTCAGCCATAAACTCGGGCGAAAAAGTATCATCAATAAAGACAACTTTGTCAATAATCCCAAGAGACTCCGCCAACTCCCTCTCGATATCATGCCACTCGCCTGCACAGTCACTTGGCCAAGACTTACAGACATACTTCCAGTCCTTAAACTCTTTATCAATTTCGGCTAAAGCTCTCATCATTTCCTGCGCACCCTTAGAAGTAACGTCCCCCCCAATAGTTAAAATCATCTTCTCGTTATCCCTAACACCAAACATTCTTCTCAAGGCAAGCCTTTTCTCTTTATTTTTTTCAGTATTTTCCATAGGTTTAAACAAATCTGTATCTATCCCTATATGCATCGGAACAATCTTGCTGACATCAACACCATCACGGGCATAAATACTCCTTACCCACTCGCTCGTCGTAAACATCAGTTTAAGTTTGTTAAACTCTTCTTTATAATTAGCAACCCACCCATCAGCATTAAACCAAGGAATTGGAGTAACACCAAACTTTAAGGGTTCTTGAACAACTTCAGGAACATTCCCCCAAAATCCAACCCCGATAACAAAATCAAAATTCCCATTTCTCAGAAGAAACTCTTTCTGTATACTTTCCTTAAAGTGACAAGGAACAGCCTCAACACCCAAATTAAGCAACCCCTTATAAAGAAGATCTCCTTGCAGACTCTGTCCATCTGGCTCAGGGGGGTAGGCGTAAAGAATCAAAGCTTTCATCTTATTTTAACGAGATTAAATGCCTCAACCTTCTTGCAACATCTTTCTTCAAAACTATTTTCGTCAAAGCCATAAACCTGTTTAATTAAATTTTTTTTCTTAACTAAATCAGTGGATTGCAACCTTATAAATTTATCCGAACTCTTCTTTGCATAACAATGAGCTCCGCGCCTTGAATAAGAAAAGAAAAAAAGCTTATCACATCCTAGCATCCCATTCTCTATCATAAACTTTACAGCATTATGAACATCAATATGCCTCTTATGCCCATATTCTCCATTCTCTCCGTGAGTAAAAATATAATCATACTTAGTTCTACTAATTAAAGATCTTATTCTGTCAACAACCTCTCTCAATTCAACATCTTCTAAAGAATCATCTTCTAAGTCTGACATAAAACAAGTAGCGTTATAATTCTCACAAACCTTCATAAATTTGGGCGCCCTGTCTGCGTCGTCTTTCCTGCATAGAGAAACAATCGTGATGTTCCACTTGTTCTGCAGAAGAGTTCCTCCCATCCAAATCGTTTCGTCGTCGGGATGAGCAACAATCACTAAGACCTCTTTCTTCATTAATAATCCTACTTCAATCAGATTTAAAAATCTTGTCATCACAAGAGACACAATCAAATCCTAACAAAATAAAGACAACATTTATTAACTTAACTAAACATTTAATGAAAGGTGATAAAATGTTTGATGTAGTCAGTTTCGGTTCCGCCCTTATAGATATATTTGTCAACACAGGAATATCAGAAGAAAAAGGATTTATGTATTACCCCTTAGGAGAAAAAATCCAAATCAAAGAACTCCGATTTGACATAGGTGGCGGAGGAACAAACACTGCAGTAGCCTTCTCAAGACTGGGGTTAAAAACTGGATATGTAGGAAAAGTCGGAGACGATGAAAGCGGAGAAAAAGTTATTAAAATGTTGAAAAAGGAAAAAATAAAATTTCTGGGAAAAATAGAAAAAGGAAAAATTACTGGGCACTCAATAATCCTTGATGGCAAAGGTGGAGAAAGAACAATTTTAGTATACAAAGGAGTTAACGATGAAATAATTATGAAGGATATAAAGAGGTTTAAAACAAAATGGCTCTATTTTAGTTCATCAAGAGGCAAAAGCTTTCAGACAAAAAAAGAATTAATAGGAATATTAAAGAAAAGGGGGGTAAAACTCGCATTCAATCCTAGTGCCTACTTAATAAAAAAAGAGAACATAAGCTATCTGCTAAAAATGACTGATATCTTAATCCTTAATAAAGAAGAAGCACAAATGCTCGTCGGAAAAAGAGAAAAAGACTTGCTTAAGGGACTAAACAAACTTGGTCCAAAGATTATTGTAATAACAGACAAAAACAAATTGATAAGTTGTTACGACGGAAACAAAAAATATTTTCTAAAACCTAACAAAATAAAAGTTGTTGAAAGAACTGGTGCTGGAGACGCCTTCTCTTCAGGCTTCGTAGCTGGTCAAATTGCAGGAAAATCAATTGAGTATAGCTTAAGGCTCGGATTAAGAGAAAGCGAATCTGTAATTCAACACTTCGGAGCTAAGAATAATCTAATAAGAGAAAAAATAAAATGAACTTAAACAAAATTACGAAAAAAGGAAAGGCGTTGTTTCTTGCATACGACCAAGGTTTAGAGCACGGACCAACAGATTTCAACGATAAAAATGTAGACCCAAATTATATAATTGATATCGCGAAAAAAGGAAAATATACTGGATTGGTCTTCCAGAAAGGAATTGCTGAAAAGTACAACAAAGAGATAAAAAAATCAGGGGTCCCATTAATAGTGAAACTAAACGGAAAAACAAATTTAGTCGGAGGCGAACCAGTTTCAACACAAATTTGCAGTGTAGATGAATCAATAAAACTTGGAGCAAAAGCTGTCGGCTACACTATTTACATAGGAAGCCAGTACGAATCAAAAATGATGAAAGAATTTTCCGCAATTCAAAAAGAAGCACACTCAAAAGGATTACCAGTAATTGTATGGGTCTACCCGCGGGGGAAATCCGTTGAAAAAACTCCGAAAAAAGAGCTAATGGCTTACGCCTGTCGTGTTGGATTAGAAATAGGAGCAGACATAATAAAAATAGTTTACGACGGAAACCAAAAAGACTTAGAATGGGCAGTGAAATCTGCAGGAAAAACTAAGGTAGTAATCGCTGGAGGAGCAAAGAAAAGCGAAAAATTATTCCTAAAACAAGTCCAGGAATTAAATAGCGCTGGAGCAATTGGTCTAGCTATAGGTAGAAATATCTGGCAGTCCACCAATCCTCTAGCAATAACAGAAAAAATAAAAAAAATAATCTGGAAATGAAACCAATAATTCTAATCAATTTCAAAACGTACAACTATGGAAAAATAGCCATTGCTTTAGCTAAGGAAATAGAAAAAGTAAACAAAAATATAATTATCGCAGTTCAGCCGACAGACATAAAAGAAATTTCATCAAAGACAAAACTGAAAGTATACTCCCAACATGTTGACTCTGCTAAACCTGAAAGAGCAACAGGATTCATTACACCAGAATCTGTGAAAAGCGTCGGAGCTTCAGGAGTTTTACTAAACCATTCTGAACACCAAATTGATTTTAAGACTCTCAAAGAAACGATAAAAAGGTGTAAGAAGATAAAATTAAATACCGCTATCTTCGCTTCAGGGCTAAAGGAAGCAAAAAAAATAGAAAAACTTAAACCAACTTTTTTAATTTATGAACCGCCAGAATTAGTCGGAGGAAAAATTTCCGTCTCCTCATCAAAGCCCGAAATCATAAGTAAAATTGCAAAATCGATAAAGACAAAATTTCTTGTCGGAGCAGGAATAAAAACAAAAGAAGATATAAAAAACTCCATTAAACTCGGTGCATCTGGAGTCGCCTTCGCTTCAGTTATCACAACAGCAAAAAATCCCAAAAAGACTCTAAAAGAATTATTAATTTAAAGAGTCACTTATTTTACCAATCTGCTCTATCAAATCACTTGCCATCAAAGAATTTTTTCTTTTGGTCATTTCACCTGCTTTCCCATTTATATATGCCCCTGCACAGGCTGAATCAAATAAATCATTCCCTTGAGCAATTAACCCGCCGACAACCCCTGCTAAAACATCTCCTGTACCACCTTTAGTCATATGGGGTGTCCCTGTTTTATTTATTGCCACCTTATTTCCATCACTTATCACATCTACATTCCCTTTCAACAAAATAATTGTTCCTAATCTCCTTGCTTCTTCCTTAACTACATTGATCCTTTGCTCCAAATTATCCCCAACTTTTCTCCCAGTTAAAACAAAAAACTCTCCTGCATGAGGAGTCAGAACAAAATTATTCAAATTCATTCCTTCTTTAAGTGCATAAACTGCATCTGCATCAATCACCCCCCTCAATTTTGTCACCTTCAAGAAACCTCTAACAAAATAAAGAGTCTCTTTTTCCCTGCAGATTCCACCTCCAATCACAAAACCAGTTTTATTCTTACTTTCTCTTTCAAGGATTTTTAAATGCCCCCTATTTATAAATTTCCCATCTAAAGGAATCGTTATAATATCTGGAGAATAGCTAGCAATTATATTTGAAACTCTCCTTGGCGACGCAACTTCTACAACATCTGTCCCTGAACGCAAACTTGCAATTGCAGAAAGGGCATTAAACATTACACTCCCTGAATACTTCTCACTTCCTCCTACTACCAGAAGCCTTCCAAAATCCCCTTTCTTACTCCACGCCCCCCTTTTTTTATAAACCTTCTTTAGAATCAAACTCTTTATTTGAACTACCATCATCAAAATTATTCCGTTTATTTTCTTTTACAAATGACAAGTCCAGCCACCATCAATAGTAATAATAGAACCAGTCATATAACTGCACTCATCAGAAGACAAATAAACTGCTAAACCTCCAAGCTCTTCAGCATTACCTGCCCTCTTTAACAAAACAGAATTACTAACCAACGCCCTCGTCCCTTTATCATTCAGAAGACCTTTTGTCATCGGACTCACAAACATCCCAGGACAAATAGCATTAACATTTATTCCTTTTGAAGCATACTCTACTGCCATCGTCTTAGTAAGTTGAATAACTGCCCCCTTGCTTGCATTATACGCCGCAGAACCTGCAAAAGCGTGATGCCCTGCAACAGAAGCCACATTAATAATCTTAGAACCATTCCTCATAAAAGGAACACAATACTTCGCCAGTAAAAAATACCCTGTAAGATTTATACTTATTAACCTGTCCCACCTTTCTTTAGTCGTAGAATTTATAGGTGTTGGATAAAAAACGCCCGCATTATTAATCAAAATGTCTATCCTGCCAAAATCTCTCTTTACAAAACCAACAGCATCTTTTACATTAAATTCATCAGACATATCTACCTTATAAAACTTAGACTTGGTCTTTATTTTCCTAGCAACCCTTTCCCCCTCAACTTCCTTAACATCAAAAATAGCCACCTTAGCCCCCTGCTTAGACAAAGCTAAAGCCATCGCCTCACCAAGACCCCCAGAAGCACCAGTCACTAAAGCCACCTTATTTTTTAAGTCAAACATTTTATCACCCTCCATCAAAAGCAAAAAGAGTTTTTAAATTTTTCTTAAACAATCTCCAACTTCTTTTTCCCGCGAATAACCATTTTCTTGTTCTTAACCTTCTTTTTAAGTCCTTTATCAAGAGTTGCAAGAACAATATCTTTGCCAAAAAGGTAATCTGAAATTCCCTTATCCACATTGGGATTCTTTAACTCAACGTAGGTTGGCTCTAAAAGATTTAATATTTCTAAACCAATTTTAGCGGAATTTCTATCTGCAATATTAATATCCTTCCTCATTTGCAGTTCTTCCAGTTCACCGACCACTCCTATAGGAACAATCCACTCAATTTTTCTCTCCAAAAAAAACTCTGCACTCGCAAGGTCAATCTTCTGTTTAGCACAGGCAACGATAAAATTAGTATCTAACAAAACCATCATATAAATCTATATTGCGAAGATTTATATAATTTACCTTATAAAAAATATTATGGAAGAGGAAGAGAATATATTAAGAATTCTAATAGAAACCAAAAAAGCGTTCCAAAGAGATGACCCTTACGAACTAAAGCAACTTTCAAACCAGACTATTCATTCAGCAACAGTCTCTCAGGACGCAGATAATATAATTGTAGCTGTTTTAATCTATTCCTTAGGAAAAGTTTTAGAAAGAGCTAATTACAGAGAAATGTCCGGGTGGAAAGAGTTTTACAAAGCAACGGAAGAAAATCTTGACTCGGCTATAAACTCCTTACAAAATAAAGACATAGAAAAATGCAGAACCCATCTGGGAAAAATAAGAAACTATCTCAACAAAATCTCTGGAAATTTGGGGGAATACATAAAAGACATCTTTAGAAAAGCAGAAATAAACAAGGCCTTTAAAATTTACGAACACGGACTTTCTTCTGAACAAACAGCAAAACTACTTGGAGTAAGTCTTTGGGACCTATCTTCGTATATAGGACAATCAACAATATCCGAAGCAAAAGCCTCAATTAGTATGCCTGTAAAAAAAAGAATTAAAATTGCAGAAGACTTTTTAGAATGAAATATCTGATATTTGATGCGGGACCTATAATCTCTCTGACAATGAATGGGGTATTAGGAGTACTTGAAAAATTAAGAGAGAATTTTGATGGAGAATTCATTTTAACCTCTTCTGTAAAAAAAGAAGTAATTGACAGACCATTAAAAATAAAAAAATACGCTCTTGAAGCAATTCAGGTACAGACTCTCCTTGATAAAAAAATATTTAGAATGGCTGAAGAAATAATTGACAGACAAGCTCTGGAAAAGGAAACAAAAAGAATACTTAAAATATCTTCAGGAATTCTAAGAGTCTCTCATACTGGAGAAAAAATTAACTTAATTCAGGAAGGTGAAGCCTCCTGCATTGCATTTTCTCTTCTATGTGGGCAGGAAAATATTATAGTAATAGATGAAAGAACAACGAGACTCTTAACAGAAGCCCCGCAAAATCTGGAATCTATAATGGAAAAAAAGCTCCACATTCCCCTGACCACAGAACCCTCATTAACTAAACAATTTAAAAACCTAAAATTTATACGTTCTTCTGAAATTCTGTTTATAGCTTACAAAAAAAATCTCCTCCCATTCAAAAAAGATAGACAAACTCTTGATGCACTGCTATATGGAGTAAAAACAAAGGGAACGGCGATTTCCTCTTTAGAAATAGAAGAAATGAAAAAGATGATTTAACTCTAAAAGCAAGACTTTAAAAAATAAAAAGTTCTTCTCAAATAAAGGGTTCATAGTTCAAAGGTAGAATTGCCGGCTCCAGACCGGCCGATGGGGGTTCGAGTCCTCCTGAGCCCATATTAAACTATTCTTCTGAAAACATTTATAAAGATTACAAACCTACTCTTTTTATGGTGAAAAAAGAGGAAGATACGAGTTCTTTAAACAAAGAGAAACCTAAGAAGAAAATGACTGCTCAGGAAAGAGAACAACTTCTTATAGAAAACTTTGTCGGACTTCAGCACGCGATGACGAATCTTTCAATTAAGTTTAGTGCACTCTCCGAAAACATTAACAAACTACTACAGATTTTTGAAGAAGCTGCAAATAAATTTTCCCCCGAACCAGAAAGAAAAGAAATAATTAAAGAACCTGGTAACGACTTAAATAAAGATTTAATAAGAAAAATTGACTCTCTGATAGACCAAAACAAAACGATAGCACAGGGTTTGGTGATTATGGAAGAAAAACTTAGGTCTTCGGCAAGAGAAAACCCATATAGAGAAGAAACAATAAGTCATCTAAGACCTAGACCTCTCCCGAACATATGAACTCTAAACAAGTTTCACTTCTTGCAAAAAACCCTTTTATAAAGGCGTTCACACTTCAGATAATTAAAAATATAAAAGAAAGCAAGATTGACTATAAGTTTGAAGAAAAAATAGATATTGAACTCGTTCCAAAGTTCACAGAAAGAGGAAAACCTTCCATATTAGAGCCAAAAAAAGAAGAAAAAAGACCTATTCGATATCCACCCCTAATTTTCAGAAAAAAAGTATATGAAAAACCAAAAATCGAAAAAACCTCCAAATTTCAAATACCTGAAGGAGAAATCCCAAAAGAAGCACTCATTCCAAAGAAACCGATTATTGAAATTAAGCCAAAACTCATAGTTCTACCAAAAGTAACACAAATAGAGAAAAAACCAATTATAGAACCACCTAAGGAAAAGATTATTTCCCCCCCAAAAGTAATTCCTCACCCGATAATGAAAGTCGCGCCAAAAGTTCCTCCGATAATACAAAAATCTGCCCCTCAAATTAAAGAAAAAATCTTTCAGGGTAACGGCTTTGAACAATTAAAGCTCTTACTTGAAGACCCTTCAGTCTCCCTAATAGAGTGTACTGGAGCAAAAAAACCCCTGTCCGTAATAAGAAGAGGAAGAAAACAACCTACAAAGATAATTCTAACCGAAGAAGAAATAAAAAAATACCTAAACGAAATATCAGAAAAAACCCATATCCCCCTTCTTGAAGGAGTCTTCAGAACAATTATAGGACCTTTCTCAATCAATGCCGTTATATCAGAGATAATAGGCTCAAAATTTATAATAAAAAAACACCTCTTCTAAAATGGAAAAAGAAATTACAAAAGAAAAACTTAAAAAATACTTCAAAATAACTGAAACAGCCCTGGAAGAAGTCAAAAAAAACATTTTCAAAGGAAAGGAAAAAGAAGCAAAAGAGATAATTGAAATGGTTGAGAACTATCTATCTGACGCTCGTCATTTTGAGAAAAAAGAGGACTTTGTAAATGCCTTCGCAGCAATAAACTACTCTCACGGCTGGATAGACTCGGGCGTAAGGTTAAAAATATTTAATGTGAACAACGATAAATTATTTACTATTAACTAACCTTTCTTTAATTAAAATTACGATTCCATTAAAAAAAGAAGGCCAATTTGGACTATTATTAGATCGCCCGTCGTAAGGAACACCAACCAATTCTTCTATTCCATAACGCTCCCTACTTAGATCTCTAACCTCCACTCTACATTGAAAACTTCCTATAAAATTGGTTTCAACTTGATAATGAAAGATGTTATACCTTACTATTGTAGAGGAGAGCCTAAAAGTACGATAGCCTCCCTCTTCCGCAGGATTACACAAAAAATCATAAAAACCCCTTGCAAGAGACTCTTCAGAAAGACCTTCTGGTACCCTACGAACTCTTCCCATACTCTTTAAAAGTTTTCACTATTAATAATTTTTTCTATTTTCAAAATATATATAAACGACCTCTCCTAAACCAGAATATGGAAAAAATATGGGTGATAAGTCTAGGGGGCTCAAGAATCGCTCCAAATAAAGTTGATGAAAAATTTTTAAAAGAATTTAAAAAATTAATAGAAAAACATTCAGAAAAGAGATTTGTTATTGTCACTGGAGGGGGTTTTACAGCAAGGAATTACATAAATGCCCTGAGAAATTTCAAAAAGGATACTGAACAACAATCTCTTATTGGAAGCTCAATAACAAGATTCCATGCAGAATTTATGTCAAGAATATTCGGGGAAAAGGCAAACCCTCCAGAAAAAGTCCCAAAAAACATGAGAAAAGTCAAAAATCTGCTAAGAAAAAACCAAGTAGTCTTCTGTGGTGCGTTAAGATGGGAACCCCATAAAACTTCTGACGGAACAGCCGCCGAAATCGCAAATCACTTAAAATGTAAATTAATAAACCTGACAAATGTTGAAGGACTTTACACATCAGACCCCAGAAAAAACAAAAAAGCTAAAAAAATTCCGAGAATATCTTGGAAAGAATTCAATAGAATTACACAAAAAATAAAATTTCAAGCAGGACAAAATTTCATTTTAGACCAGGACGCAGCAAAAACTATCATGAAAAACAAAATCCCTGCCTACATTCTAAAAGACTTAAAAGAAATGGACAAGGTACTAAACGGAAAAGAAAATTTTAAAGGTACCTTAATCAAAGGATAAAAATAAAAACATAAAATTCCTATCAAAACAATGAAAGACATAAACTTCTTACCATTAAAAGATTCTATCTATTTGAAAAAAATTTCAAACAAATCTGAAATTTCATCTAAAGACTCCTGCGAAGGTTACTTAATAGATACTAATGAAAAGGAATCAAGAAGAATAATAGACTTTCTAAAAGGAAAAAAGAAAATTTTAGCAGTTTTAGGAAGAGACAACTCTTTCAATAGAAGAGCAATTGAAACTTTAAAGATTGATTACCTTGTCTCGCCAGAAATCGGAGAGAGAAAAGACACACTCAAACAGAAAGATTCGGGATTAAACCACATCATAGCAAAAGAATCAGCGAAAAAAGGAATCGCTATAGTTATCCCCCTCTTTGAAATCTCAAAAATAGATAAAGAAAAAAAAGCCCTGAGACTTTCAAGAATAGCTCAAAATATAAAGATCTGCAGAAGAGCAAAATGCGAAATAAAAATAGCCAATCTTTCAGAAGACAAAAAAAACCTTATCAATGAAATAGGAAGAAGATCTTTGGGCTTGAGCTTGGGCATGTCTACAGAACAGGCAAAAAAGGCAACAAACTTCTAACTATCTTTTTTCAATTCTTGGGTGTTCCTGCCCCTCTTTCAGCCTTTCCTTAAGGTTTCTTATATGTTTTGTTCTTATCTTAGCGTAACTCCTTTTGTCAGCCTTAACCTCTTCAATTAATCTGGCAGTATACTCCCCTCCAAGAAAATGAGGAAGAATCACATAATCAGCTCCCGACCTATAAAGCTCAAAGGCCTCATTTATCTGTCTCGCAGTAACTATAATAACACTCTTATTATTCTTGTGCTTTATCTTATCTAACAAAAGCAAATTAGCTTCCATTTCAGGAACCGTAGAAACAATAAGTTTTGCTTTCTCAATCCTTAAATCCTGCAAAAATTCAATATCTTCAATATCCCCATAAATACAATTCTTTCCGCTTTCACATAACTTTTTTGTTGTCTCAGGATTATAGTCTATTATAGCATAATTTTTATTGAGCTTAGAAAAAGCCTTCAGAATAGAAAATCCTATTCTATTGTAACCTAAAAGAACATAGTCAAACTCCTTCTCTGGAAAATCCTTTTCTCTTAACCTTTTTTTCTCAAAAAAAGATAAGTATTTTGAAAGGAAAGGATAAATTTTCTCTGAGTACATTATCATATAAGTTGAACCAGCAATTGTAACAAGACCTATTATTGTCACAAAAGACAGGACTTCCGCGGGAATATGCCCAACCTTTACCGCCAAAGCTACAAGTATCAAAGAAAACTCTGAGATCTGCGCAACCGTTAGTCCAGCCATAAAACCTGTTCTTTTACTATACCCAAAAGTACCCATTAACAAAATAACTATCAACGGATTTCCAACAAGAATAAAGATTGATAAAACAACTGCAGGTAAAATCAAATTAGAGATGTCTGCAAAAACCATCTGACTTCCTAACAAAAGGAAAAAAGAAATAATAAAAAAATCTCTCAGAGGCTTAAGTCGCGAACTGACTTCATAACTATAAGGGGACATAGATAGTAACACTCCTGCAATCAAAGCCCCGACCTCAATTGAAAAACCTAAATAAAAAAACAATGCTGACAAACCAAGCCCCCAGCAAATGGCAAACAAGAACAAGAACTCCTGACTCTTGGCAAAAAAATTGCTAACCTTAGGCAAAAGATAATAACAGAAGGGGGTAAGGACTAAAAGCACAACAATCCCTTTAATGAAAGTTGAAAGAATAAGATAACCCGCCCCACTGCTTCCAGCAAGAGAAGAAACCACAATAAGAATAATTATAGCTACAAAATCCTGAACAAGAAGAAACCCTATTGAAATCTTTCCATAAAGCTTGTCTAAAGCATCCTTATCAGAAAGAAGTTTCATGATGATAATAGTAGAAGAAAAAGTCAGAGCAATCGCAACGTAAAGAGCAGTTAGTGGAGAAAAACCAAAAAGTACAGCAAGAATATATCCTGCAATCATCGTAAAAACAATCTGACCAAGACCAGTAACAAGAGAAATTTTACCAACTTCTTTTATAACCTTAGGAGACAAATGAAGACCCACAATAAATAAAAGAAAAGCAATCCCAATCTCAGAAAAAGCCGTTATAACAGAATTTTCATACATCAAATTAAGAAAAAAAGGTCCGACCAAAATACCTGAGATAATATAACCTATAATTAATGGCTGTTTAAGAACCCTCATAACAAAAGAGACTATTAAAACAACTAAAAGAATCACACTAAACTGAAAAAACACATCCATCATCTATTTAGTTATTTTTTCCATTTTATAAGGTTTTTTATTCTAAATCTCCATCTAAAAGATTTATAAATTTAGTTTATGTAAAAATATATGAAAAAACATTTTTCTCAGATGGAAAAAATTGAAAAGTTTCATCTTGCGATTACCTCTTTAATAAGGGTTGTTTTAACCATTGCTATCTCTCTTGCAATTTACGAAAAAAATTTTATGGCAACCTTTGTAATAATCTTAACATTTATTCTTACTTTTTTACCAAGAATAATAGAGAAAAGATATCAATTAGATTTGCCTGCAGAAATAGAAATTATAATCGTATTATTCATCTTTGCGGCAATATTTTTAGGAGGGCCTTGGGAATTTTATTCCAGAATTTGGTGGTGGGACTCCTTACTCCACTTCTTTTCAGGAATAGCCTTGGGTCTTTCTGGATTCTTAATTCTCTATATATTCTATAAAAAAGGCAAATTCAATGCAAGCCCAAAAACAATAATTCTTTTTGCATTTTGCTTTGCTCTGGCTCTTGGAGCTTTATGGGAAATACTTGAATTTGGGATAGACGCTACATTTGGCTATGACATGCAGGAAGCAAGAAACCTTGCAACACCGGAAGATTGCAATACTTGGTTTGGTGTAAGAGACACTATGATAGATTTAATCCTTGATGCTACGGGAGCACTAATTGCCTCCCTCCTCGGATATTTCTATCTCAAAAAAGACGAAAAAGGAATCCTCACATTCTTAATAGAAAGATTCAGGAAAAGAAATCCTTACTTATTCAAAAAAAGAAGAAATCATAAAATTCTTAACTGAATAATATGGAAATAATTCTTTAAAACATCTGACAACTCCTTTTCTCGTGCCCTATTTCGCCCAATCAAAGCTGCCTTACTCTGCCGCCCTGCAGTAATTGAAACTGAATCATTTTTTATTTCTATCTTATTAACTTCTATAGGATCTATAACTTCTTTAATGAACCCCTCCATCTCAGAAGAGTTCTCTTTGTTAGGCATCACAACAACCCTAATTTTCTTTCCTAAAATTTCACGAAGTTTCTTAACATTAACTGCGTTCTTTCCTATAGCTTGAGAAACTTTAGAGGGATTAACTGCAAAAAAGATCTGACCATTGTAAATAAAACAATTCATTGTTGAAACTCCAGAAATTTTAGAAAAAAGATTTATATACCTCATAAATTGCATATTAATAACACTAGCCATCTTAAATTACAGAGAAAACTTCGCAATCAAAGTCAAGGTTTAATTCTCTGCTTAGTTCTCTCTTAGGTTTTAAAACAATAAATTCAACTCCCGCCTTCTCAAGTTTGTCAATAGTTTCGTCCCTCACATCCTTGGCTACGAAAACACTTGAAATCTTCTTCTTATTCTTAATCGCCTGTTTAACTCCGAAAAAAACTTTCTCTTTTTCCATTGCCTCCTTAATATCTTTAATACTCATATTATTTATCCTAAAAAACTTTATTTAAACCTTACTCTTTCGCCTCGTCGTCAATTTTCTTCTTTTGTTTCTTATCTGCAAGAGACCCCGTTACCTTAACAAGCAAACCTGGGAGCCCTGTCCCGACAGGAACCGGCTGATTCAAAATTATGTTCTCTATAACCGAAGCAAGTTTATCCTTTTTACCAGTCTTTGTGGCTTGAACAAAATGCTTAACTGGGGTTTCAAAACTTGCACGGGCAAGAATAGAACTCTTGTCAGAGATTATTCCCATTCTTGTAATTCCTTTTACAACTCCTGAACAGGTCATAGTATCTGCAACAAGCATAGCGTGCTTCTTGTCAACATTAAGACCCTGAAAAACAATAACCTTTTCAATCTCATTAATAACCGCCTGACGAGCTGCTTCAATCCCAAACACATCAAATATCTCATGAATATCATTAGTTGTAGTCCTCTGAGAATCAACCCCTTTAAAGCTCAGAACATCTTTCAAATTAGACCCTGCAGTCAACACAACAAAATCCTTACCCCTCTTAACAACCAAAACCTGAGATATCTTTTTAACACCAGTCAAGATAACTTCTTTTAATTTCTCCTTGATTTTATAAATAGCCTTAAAATCCTCCTTAGACATATCTATTGAAATCTGGTCCCCCTTCTTAGCCGCAAATCCCTTGTCCTTTAAAACATCAACAACCTTGTCAACAGAAAGATGAGCAGACCTAAGTGAAGAAGGGTTAACACTAATTTTTATTTTCTTTGCACCAAAATCTACCGAAATATTAGAAATGACTTCTTTTAACTTAACTTCTCTTATTTTCTCTGCAATCGCCCGAGAGTTACCTTCATTATTATGTTCTTTGTCCATATAAATTTCCATAGTAGGAGTCTTTGGAAGCTTTCTCGCGTCAAGAATCTCAATTATTCTTGGAAGACCTTGTGTAACCTGCATCTCTGCAACACCTGCTGAGTGGAATACGTTAAGAACCATCTGAGTGGAAGATTCTCCAAAAGATTGAGCTGCAACAACCCCTATCGCCTCGCCTGGAGCAATCTGTTCTTCCTTATGCTTTGAAGAAACATCAATGCCATCAATGCCGTACTTAAACTGAACAATACTATTTGATGCATCCCTTACAGTTCCATCATAAGCCACAATCAAATCCTGTAATGCATTAGCAAGTCTTCTGTAAAGATAACCTGACTTGGGGGTTCTTAAGGCTACATCCATTAAACCATCTCTCCCAGTCATAGAACCGAAGAAAAACTCATCAGGCTTTAGACCCTCCATAAGAGAACTATAAATGAACCCTCTGGATTTTGGAGACAAATCACCCTTCTTAAAAAAAGAAAGGGTCCTCCCAGTATAACCAAAGTCAATCCTCCTTCCATTAAGAACCTGCTGACCCACAGAACCTGCTATCTGAGAAATATTCAGAACACTTCCTTTAGCCCCTGAAGCAATCATCTTACTTGCCAAATTGCTCTCTGGAAGACCTTTCTTAATCGCACTTCCAATCTCTGTTCTTGTCTCGTTCAAAACAGTTAAAATCTTTAATTCTCTCGTCTCCTCAGCACTCTTGCCTGGAAGTAATTCAAGACTATTATTATAATAACTCCCTATAATCTCTTGCGTCTTCTTCTCTGCAGAACTTATTATTTCTTGCGTCTTCTTCTTAACCTCTAAAGGAACATCTAAATCTTCCAAAGCCAACGTAAAACCGGTCCTTGATAAAAAAGAAGTCCCCATAGCAAAAATCTTTCTCAATAAATCAACCGCTTCCTCTCTTCCCATCTTATTATCCACTTGTTTCAAAACCTCGCCTTTTCCTTTCCTGAACCCGCCAGAACTAACAGACCCGACATCAAGTCCTTTAGGAATTACTTTTAAGAAGATATTCTTCCCGTCATTATTCTTATTCAAACTTCCGACATTAATATCTGCCCCATATAAAAGCTGGGTTGCATCTTCCTTAGAAACTTCCATATTCTCAAGAAGATAATTACCACTAACAGCATCATCCACACAACCGAGAAAATTCATACCATTCTTAGGAGAAAATAAATTATTATTTACATTCAACAAAACTTTCGCTTCAGCCCTTGCTTCTTCAGTCTGGGGGGCGTGAATATTCATCTCATCACCATCAAAGTCAGCTCCATAAGGAAAACAAACAGCGGGATGAATTCTAAATGTCCTGCAAGGCAAAACCTTGACAAAATGAGCCATTAAAGAAGCTCTATGAAGAGAAGGATGTCTGTTAAATAAAACAATGTCTCCATCAACTAAGTGTCTTTCAACAATATAACCAGGTTCTATCTCTTCAACAAGTGCATCTCTAAGGTCATCAGTAATTTTCTTTCTCTTTCCATCATGCCTTATTATATAATTAGCCCCAGGATATTCCTTAGAAAGAATAATTTTCTTCAACCTTTCCTTATTAATAGAAGTTACTTTTTCCGCAACAGTCAGTATCTTTGCAACCTCAACAGGAATCCCGACCTCATTTATTTTCATATTGGGGTCTGGAGAAATAACCGTTCTGGCAGAAAAATTAACCCTCTTTCCTGCAAGGTTCTTTCTTATCCTCCCCTCCTTACCCTTAATTCTCTCTGCAATAGTTTTCAAGGGCTGACCGCTTCTATGTCTCGCAGGAGGAACCTTAGCTATAGAATTATCAAACAAAGTCGTAACATGATATTGCAACAAATCCCAAAGGTCTTCAATAATAACTTCTGGCGCACCTGCATTAAGATTCTCCCAAAGACGTTGGTTTGACCGAATTATATCAGAAAGCTTATGGCTAACATCATCTTCCGACCTCTCTCCTGTTTCAAGAGTTATGGAAGGTCTAACCGTAACGGGAGGAACTAAAAGTAAAGTTAAAACAGCCCATTCTGGTCTAAGAGTCTTAGCATTAATCCCCAAAATTTTCAAATCTTCATCTGTTACTTTAACAAGCCTCTCACGGATTTCAGAAGGAAAAAGTCTCCTCTTCCCACTCCTAAAAGTTGAAGGCTTCTCAATCTTAACTCTTTCCTGAATAATCCCGCAATGAGGGCATTTCTTTCCGTCCTTAGCCTTTTTTATTCTGGAAGGTAGATCTTTGTTTAAATCCTTCTCGTCTTTTATAAGAATCCTACCACAAGCCTCACAGGTGCATCTAAGAACAATGTCAATTATAGGGAGATAATTAATGTGTATAATTGGTCTAGCTAGCTCAATAACCCCTGGATGACCAAGGCACTCTTTTAATCTCCCCCCACAAGTTCTGCATCTCACACCAGGATCAACAGCACCAAGCCTCAAATCCATTAAACCCCCATCAACAGGATAACCATCAATATCATAAAGTTCAGGCGTCACAATCTTTGCAACAGCAAGCTTTTTTATCTGCTCCGGACTAAGAAGCTGAAAATTCATTGATTTAATTTGTTTTCTTATAGGTCTACTCATATTTATTCTTTAATTCAAATTTAGTTAATAAATGCAGACTTTGAAGCTCTTCTACTAATAGCTTAAAAGCATAACTCATCTCCACAGGCTCAACCTGATTTGAATGACAAAGACTGCAAACCTTCTTATTATGTATCTGGTCATCTATAACAATACTTCCGCATCTTGAGCAAACATAAACTACAACCTTATCAGAATCGTATCTCTCTTTCAAAAGCAAAGACGCTCCGTGACCTACAAGAGCCTCCTGCTCCATCTCTCCAAGTCTCAAAGCACCACCCCTTGCCCTTCCCTCTATAGGTTGTCTGGTCAAAAGAGCAATCTTTCCTGAAGCCCTTGAATGCATCTTATCAGCAACCATATATTTAAGTTTAAGATAGAACATATTCCCTATGAAAATCTTAATAGGCATTCTCTTGCCCGTAACTCCATGATACATAACCTCCTTACCACTTTCTCTAAAACCTAGCTTCCTAAGGTTATTTTCTAAAGTATCAATATCTTCCCCTGAAAAAGGTGAAGCATCAATTACCCTGCCTGACAAAGCAGCAACTTTTCCTGCTAAAACATCCATCAAATAACCTGCAGTCATACGTGAAGGAATCCCATGAGGATTAAACAAAATATCCGGTCTTATCCCGTTAGCTGTAAAAGGAATATCCATCTCCGGAGCAATAAAACCAACAACACCTTTCTGACCATGAGGAACGGAGAACTTATCTCCAATCTCTGGAACTCTTAACTCTCTCGTCCTTACCTGAACTATCTTGTTTCCCTCTTTATCTTGGGTAACAAAAACAGCATCAACAGTCCCCTTCTCTTCCTGCCGAATAGCAGAAGAATTCTCTTTCTTTGTCTGAATAGATATTTCCCTCGCTTCACTAAGAAACTTAGGCGGACTAACCTTACCTATAACAACCTCTCCCTCACTCAAATCCGCTTCAGGATAGACAATCCCATCATCTTCTAAAAATCTATAGCTCTCTTCAGTCCTATACCCTGAAACCTCTTTGTTAGGGGTGGTAATCTCGTCTTTCAAACCCCCTGCATAATTCAACTCAACAGAAGTATAAGGTCTAAACTTAGAGCTTCTCCCAAGCCCCCTATCTACAGAACCTTGGTTCAAAACAACAGAATCTTCAAGATTATAACCTTCATAAGGCAAAACAGCAAGAACAACATTCTGTCCGACAGGATGAACATTTAAAGTATCATAAAGAAAACTTCTGACCAAGGGCTTCTGAGGATAATGAAGAAGAGAAACATCTGTGTCTACTCTCACAGGAAAATTTCCTGCATAGATCCCCAAACCCTGTCTATACGCCCTTGAACCCCCCTTAATCATTCTCGCTGGAGGATTATGATTTGCAAAAGGAATCAAAGAAACACTTACCCCAAAACAATCAATTTTATCAACTTCAAGATGGGTGTGTTCCGCAGTTACATCTTTTTCATCAAGTGCAATATAGCAGTCATCTTCTTCAGCAGCATCAAGATATTCAATTATCCCTTTCTTAACTAAGTCTTCCCAAACTAAAGCACCACTTTTTATTAATTCCAAATGTTCGCTCTTAAGCCTTGAAACTCCGTTATCCAAAATAATCAAAGGTCTCATAACCCTGCCCTCCTCTGAGTTCAAAAAAACTGTATCTAAAAATCTCTCATACTTCACTGACATTTCAACAGGGAGATTCCCATTCCTCCTCTCTTCCCTAACCTTTTTAACAAAATCCTCTGCATTCTTTACACCTCCGATAAATCGCCCATTATAGAAAATATCTTTGCTCTCTTCTAAAACAAGACCTGCTTTCTCTAAGACAGATAAAATTTTCTTTGGATCTTCACTAATCCTTATAGAAATTCTTGCAAGAAGAGCAAGATTCTTCCTTAAGCCAATCTCTGTCCCTTCAGGGGTTTCAATTGGACAAAATCTTCCATAATGTGTAGGATGAACGGTTCGTGCTGCAAAATTTTCCTGTTCTCCAGGAAGAGTTGAAGTCACTCTCTGTAACTGAGACAAAACCGCAAAAGAATTGTTCTTATCCATATTCTGCGTAACCCCACTCCTCTCACCAATCCAGGCCCCTGTAGCAATCGCACTCTCAATCCTATGAGTAAACAAAGTTGACTTAGCTATCGTTTTTATAGAATAAAATTTCCTTCTTTTGACTGTCTTCTGCAATGTATGTTGAATCTCCCTAAGGAGAATATTCATATTAACTCTGAACAAACTGGAAAGCAAATCCCCTGAAAGAAGAACCCTCTTATTAGCATAATGGTCTTTATCAGTCATTGAATCCCCTGGATGCTCTTTAGCAATATAAAATTGTTTTATAAATTTACAAAGAGTTCTCGCCTTTTCAAGACGCGACTCTTTGCCCAGCCCGATATGAGGAAGAAAATAAGAGTCTATTCTTTGCTTCACCCTATCTAACATTTCTTTATTAGTCCCTTGTAAAGAACTCTTTTCAGCAATCCACATCAAAGCCTCATTAGTAGAGCCAACCCCTGCAAACTCATAAAGATTGACCATAAGACTATCATTCTGTTTACCTATTAATTTTGCTATTTCAGCATCACTGGATAAACCAAGAGCCTTAAGTAAAATAATCGCAGGAATATCCCTAAACCGCGAAAAAGAAGCCTCTAAAAGCCCATCACTCCCCTCCATTATTGAAATAGGAATCTTATAAGCCCCCCTCTGAGAAAACAACCTCAGCATAAGCCTCTTTCTTGTCTTCTGAAATTCAATAAATGTCTGGTTGGACGCCAAATCCTCTGCCATAATCATAACACGTTCGTTCCCATTGATAAGAAAATAACCCCCCTGGTCTTTCGGGTCTATATAATTTTTAATCAAATCTTCTTCACTCATCCCGCTGAGATTACAAGCCTTGCTCTTAATCATAATAGGAATTCTCCCCAACTGAACTTCCTCTGTCTCAATCTGCCCAGCATAATTAATTGTCATCTCCATCCAGATAGGAGCAGAATAAGTAAGATTTCTTAGCCTCGCCTCGGCAGGAGTAATAATCCTTGAGGAACCGTCTGACTCAACAATATCCGGCTTACCCACTCTAATCTTGCCCAGCTTTATTTCAAAATCCTCCGTCGGCAAAGAATCCGAAAGCTCTGTTACAATCTCCTGCATTCTATTCTCAAAAAAGTCATTAAAAGATTTTATATTCGATTCTACAAGGGAATGATTCTTCAAAAACTCCTTAACTAAGATATGCTCTTCCATCAAATCACCACACGATAATAAACCTCGTCAGCCCTCTCAATTTTTATAACATCTCCTTTTTTGCAACCTTCAGGCAATGCGGCATCTTTCGCAGAAATCTTAGGCAACTGCACTAAAGTAATATTAAGTTTATTAAGAATCTTTTCAGCCTCGTCAGAACTTACTTTTGTATGCTTTGGTTGGAGTACATGCATCTTGGTTTTAGAATATTCCATTTAGATATAGAAAAAACAAAAAACGCATTTAAAAATCTTTTGGTTTCGTTATTTTTGAGTAGTTCGTGGCAAAAACACGAAATTTTTACAAAAATGGCCCCGACGGGATTTGAACCCGCGACACCTGGATTAAAAGTCCAGTGCTCTACCAAACTGAGCTACGGAGCCTCACAATAGAATAGAAAGAAGCGATTTAAAAAATTATGCCTCCATCATATATTATAATTCATCACACACATCTTTTTAAAAAATATATTCAACTGATGAATATGACAGAAATAAAAGACCGACCAGATTGGGATAGGCTCTTCATGTCAATGGCAATAGATATGGCTACTCGTTCTTCGTGCAGATATATAGACGCTGGAGCACTCGTAGTCAAAGACAAAAGAATTATTTCAGATGGATATAATGGAGCTCCGCCAGGAGACAGAGAAAATTGTCTTTACACCGGATGTAGAAAAGATGAATTGGGAATTTCCCAAGAAACCAAAGGCAAAGGAAAATGCAGAGGAACTCACGCAGAAATGAACGCACTCCACTATGCCGGCAGAGATTCAATCGGCGCAACATTATATACTGTAATCTTACCTTGTTCATCATGCGCAAAACACGCAGCAGCAGGACAAATCGCACGAATCGTCTACGCAATAGAATATAAAGAACAAAGAAACGGAATGGACGAAACCGAGGGAGATGTAACTCGTGGAATATGCCGACGAGCCGGAATTGAATTAGAACATTTAGCAATGGAAGAAGAAATAAAAACACAAAACCAAAGAAGACAAAACGTAATAGAAAATAATTTCAGAACAAAAAAATAATAATATTTTCAAAATATATTTTAAACTATCTTCTCAAGACTGCTGTTTCCACCAGTACTTCCCCAGGCACCTTCTCCCCTCACCGTATCACTTAGTTCCGTTACCTCTTCAATTATTGCAGTAGCAACGGGCGCAATAACCACCTGAGCAACCTTATCTCCTACCCTTATCTCAAAATCTTCTTTGCCTGTATTTAAAACAACTACTCCATACTCTCCGCGATAAGTATACTCAATAACCCCCCCTAAAATAGCAATACCTTTCTTTGATGCAAGCCCACTCTTTCCCCTAATTGAAGCAAAATAACCTTTAGGGAACTCCATCGCAATACCTGTAGAAACCAACTGCCTCTCACCTGACCTCACAACATAATCTTCAGTAGAATACAAATCCATCGCCGCATCACCTTCATGAGCGTAACTCGGTAAAATCGCGTTTTCCTTCAACCTTTTTACCTTAACGGGAATTTCCATAATTAGAAAAATAAAAAAGGGTTTTTATAATTTTAGGTAAATTTAAAACTCTTTCTTGTTAAATTAATTTATGAAACTGGCAATAATCCACAAAGAAAAATGCAGACCGACAGCCTGCGGAAAAGAATGTAAAAAATACTGTCCTGTAGAAAAAAAAGAAAGTGATAGCTGTATTACCATTGAAAATAAAGCCAAAATTAACGAAAAAACCTGCATTGGTTGCGGAATCTGTCAGAAAAGATGTCCTTTCGGAGCAATAGAAATAATTAACCTGCCGTCAATAAAAGAAGAAGATTTAATTTACAGATACGAAGAAAACGGCTTCGCCCTCTACGGACTACCAACTCCTAAAGAAGGAAGCGTTCTGGGACTGCTTGGCAGAAACGGAATAGGGAAGTCAACAGCAATAAAAATTCTATCGGGACAAGAAAAGATAAATTTCGGAAAAGAAACTGACAAAAAAGAAATTTTAGACTACTTTCAAGGAAGCGAATTAAGAAACTACTTCGCAGGACTGGAACAAAAAAAAATAAGTTACAAACCACAAAACCTCTCTAAACTCTCTCAAAATGTCAAGGTGGTTGACCTCCTCAAACAATTCGGAAAAGAGAATAAAATAAGAGAACTCGCAAAAGAACTAAACATTGAAAGAATTTTAGAAAACAAAATGAACACCCTTTCTGGCGGAGAACTTCAAAAAACAGCAATCTTAACTGCGTCATTAAAACCTGCCGACGCCTATTTCTTTGATGAACCACTAGCTTATTTGGATATAAATGAAAGAATAAGAGTCTCAGATTTTATAAAAAAGATTTCTGAAGGAAAAACACTAATCGTCGTAGAGCACGACCTTCTAATATTGGATTACCTTACTGACTCAATAAATGTCTTTTTCGGCTCACCAGGAGCTTTTGGTCTCGTAAGCGGAGTAAAAACCTCAAAATACGGAATCAATTCTTACCTTCAGGGATTCTTAAAGGAAGAAAACCTAAGAATACGGGAAAAAGAACTTAACTTTAATTTTACAAAAAATCCCCAAACGAACGGACACAAAATAGCAACGTGGCCTTCATTTAATGTGCAATTTAAAGAGGGTTTCAGGCTAAATGTAAAAGAGGGTTCAATTTATCAAAACCAAGTAATAGGAATTTTAGGGAAAAACGGAACTGGAAAATCAACTTTCGTAAAAGCACTCATCGGAGAAACTCAAACAGACATCGGAAAAATAAAATTAGACCTCAAGATAAGCTACAAACCCCAGTACCTTTTTACTGAAAGCGAAGAAACAATTAGAGACATCTGCTTTAAAGAAAAGATAAACAAAAAAATCTCTAGCCTATTCAATTTAGGGGTCTTACAACAAAAAAAATTAAAAGAACTCTCTGGCGGAGAACTCCAGCGTTTCAGTATTGCACGTTGTCTGACAAAAGATGCGGACGTATATTTCTTAGACGAACCATCTGCCTATCTGGATGTTGAAGAAAGGGTATCGTCCGCAAAAGCAATAAAGGAAATAATAAATGAAAAACAAAAAACAGCATTTGTCGTAGACCATGACCTCCTTTTAATCTCTTACCTTGCAGATTCAATCATCAACTTTGAAGGAGAATCTGGAATAGAAGGAATTTCAAGCGAAGAAAAAAATTTTGAAGAAGGAATTTCCGACCTTTTAAAATCTCTTGACATCACACTAAGAAAAGATAAAGAAACAGGCAGACCAAGAATAAATAAAAAAAATTCTGTACTTGACAGAGAACAAAAAGAAAAAGAAAAATGGGCTGTATTTTAAAGAAAAAAATAAAAAAATTTGTTAAAAGTTTATTTGCTCCAAGCGGCTATTCCTATGAATACTAACCAAACAATATTCAATACAGGGATAATTTGGAATATTGCCCACCAACCAGGTCTCTTCACAGCTTCAAAAGTTTTCCACATCCATATTACAAAGAAAACCGCAAAAGCTAAACCTAAAATTCCACCCAAAACTGGAATCCAAAAGCCGATTAGTAAAAGAATTGGCCACCAATGCATCTTCGCTGCCTTTGAAGCAATCAATGCAGGACCTACAATGGGAATCCACGCAAGATTAGGACTTTTCTGCTTATTTCTTCGTGCAATAGCCACAAAAGCTAACGACATATAAATCCAAAGAGCCACACCAATTATGACTACAAAAACAAGCATACCCATCAAAAAAGCTATAAGACCCCCACCAACGGCACCTCCGACAAAAGCCGAAGAATCAAAAGGAATTGCTGCATCAGCTAATAATTTAATCATTTAAATCACCTCCTTTCATTCTAAAAATCATTAAAAATAAAGGAATAGGGGATTTATAAAACTTATTAACCTCGTCGGCTAACCCAATCATTACCTTTTATATAAAACCTGTAAAGCAAATCTGTTCCTTGAGAAATTCCAACTCTGTTTGTCTTAATAATTTCAAAATTTTCATTTTTTCCTTGCATCAATTTAAGAGAAGAATTTTTATCTGTCAAATCTACTCCATTAAAACCCTTATCAATTCCAAAAGCAATTGCAAATTTTGAAGGACCATTACAAAGGTTCTTTATTTCAGTAATCCCCCTATTTCCTTTCATTATCTCCATACCTTCAACAGGCTCAACAGCACGAATTAAAACTGCCTCACCGATTCCTTTTTTATTTGTAACAACATTAAAACAATGATACATCCCGTAAGTAAAATAAACATACGCAACACCTCCTTCCTCAAACATAGGCAAATTCCGAGGAGTCTTACCTTTACTTGCATGACACGCAGGGTCGTCCTTCAAATAGGCTTCTGTTTCAACAATTTTACCAACGATTCTTCCTTCCCCAGTTTCTCTAACTATAAACTTACCAAGAAGTTCCTGAGCCACATTTAAAGTTTCTTTTTCAAAGAAAGACTTCTCTAAAAGTTTCATCAAATCAAAGGAAAAATAAAATTAATAAACTTTTACAAAAAAACAAAGGGTCCAACGAGTGGACCACCCCAAATAATTTAATTCTTGAAAGCGAAATATATCATCCATAGTGCTGCAATACCCACTAAGGTATAAACAATTGTTGCAAGAATAGGAATGCTTCCCAACAAAGCACTAACAAGGTCCAAACTGAAAAGACCATACAATCCCCAATTAAGACCGCCAATTATCACTAGGACAAGAGCAATCCAGTCAATTACATTCTTTTCCATTTTCACCTCCTTTTATTTAATTTTCAAGGCAAAACTACTATATAAATTTATTGAGATAGTTTTATTAATTCTTTTTCTATCTATCTTTTATGAAAGAAATTATTGCAAAGGAAATTTCAAAGGAGGTGAAAATAAATGAAAAAGAAATTCTGAATTTTATTGAAATCCCCCCTAACGAAGAAATGGGAGACTTCGCATTTCCTTGTTTCGGTCTAGCAAAATCACTCAAAAGGAATCCTCTTGAAATTGCAAAAGAACTAACTGAAAAACTAAGAAAAGAAATCCCTAAAGAAATTTCCAACATTGAACAAAAAGGAGCATACATTAATTTCTTCATAGATAAAAAAATTTTAGTAAAAGAAATCTTCAAAAAAGCTTCCAGCAATAATTTCGGGGCAAATAAAGAAGGAAAAGGAAAAACGATAGCAATAGATATGTCTGCCCCAAACATAGCCAAGCCATTCGGAATAGGACATCTCCGTTCAACAATTATAGGAAACTCAATTTCAAAAATAGCTAAAATGAACGGATACAAAACAATCAAAATAAACTATTTAGGTGATTGGGGAACTCAGTTTGGGAAATTAATACTTGGTTACAAAAAATGGGGAGATGAAAAAAAATTAAAAGAAAATCCAATTTCACATCTCAACGAATTATATGTAAAAATAAATTCTGACGAAACATTAGAACAACCCGCAAGAGATGAATTCAAAAAACTTGAAGAAGGAGACAAAGAAAACTTAGAACTATGGAAAAAATTCAGAAAATTGTCCATTGAAGAGTTTGAGAAGATTTACAAAACTCTTGGAGTAAAATTTGATGTAATCTCAGGAGAGAGTTTCTATAATGACAAAATGGAAAAAATTATTGATAAACTAAAAGATAAAAAATTAATTCAAAAAGACGACGGTGCCGAAATAGTTAATTTGAAAGAAGAAGGATTAGGTGTAGCCCTGATAAAAAAAAGTGACGGAACAAGCCTTTATGTAACAAGAGACTTAGCCGCCGCAATAGACAGAAAAGAGAAATACAATTTTTCAAAATTAATCTATGAAGTCGGACAGGAACAAAAACTTCATTTCAAACAGCTATTTAAAATATTAGAAAAAATGGGCTATGGCTGGGCAAAAGGCTGTATTCACGTTTCACACGGACTCTACCTTGACAAAGACGGAAAAAAATTCGCAACAAGAAAGGGAAAAACAATATTCATGAAAGATATTTTAGAAGAAGTAACAACCAAAGCAAAAGAAAATTTAAAGGAAAAGACTAATCTTTCTGAGAAAGAAATAGAAAAAAGAGCAGTCAAAGTAGCCTTATCAGCAATTTTTTACGGCGACCTAAAAAACTCCCCAAATAATAACATAATTTTCGACGCCGACAAATTTCTAAACTTCGAAGGAGACACGGGACCATATCTTCTTTACTCATACGCTCGGGCAAACTCAATACACAAAAAAGTAAAAAACGATAAACCCTTCAAAATTCTTGACATAAATAATTATGAAATAAAATTAATGAAAAAAATAAACGACTTCCCTGAAATTGTCAAAAAATCTTTCTCTCAACTTGCACCAAATTTAATAGCCAATTACTCTTTTGAACTCGCCCAAATATTTAACGAATTTTATCACTCCTGCCCTGTAATCGGAAGCGTTGAAGAAGGTTTCAGACTAAAACTCACTGAAACATTCAGAATAACTCTTAAAAAAAGCCTCGAATTACTAGGAATTGAAACTTTAGAAGAAATGTAGGGCTTGTAGTATAACTGCATTATGCACGGCTGACAGTCGTGAGATGCGGGTTCAACGAACAATTAGGTCTTGCGAATTTTTAACAGATTGAAACTATCCTGAGCAAGACATGATTGTGAGCACCGGCAAGTCCATAATTAAAGAAAAATTTACAAAATTTTAAATTCATTAATTTTTTATTCCAAGAACATACAAAGTTTTTTTAAAAGTTTCTTCAGTAACCTTGGGAAATTTTTTATTAATAATTTGATATATCCCACAAAAATTCCATAACTCGTCAAAATTTCCTTCACTATTTTGAAATTTTTCTTTAAAGTGAATATTCCAATTAACCTGATTAAAATCTACACACAAACAATAGGGGCTAACATTAAATGTTAAAATCAAAGTTGCATCTTTCCAAAAATCAAGATAATCTTTCATATGACCCCACTTGAAAGCTACATTGCTCTTTTTCATATCAAAATATTCTTTATAATTCCTATTCTTAACTTCAATAATCCAAGTTTCCTTAGACTCCTTATCCATCACAACAAAATCTGGCATTGAAAGTAACCTTCTATTTGTTTCAGGTTTATAATTTGTCTTAATCTGTTTAATAATTTCTTGTTTATGATTTTCAATACCAAAATCCATTATTTCATATCCAGATAAATCAAAAAGGGTTCTAACAAAATTCTGCGAAGATCTTTCCTTTGCCTTAGATTCTGCCCAACCAGACTCATTTTCCATAATCTTCTTTAATTAAAATCTTAATAAATGTTTTTAATCTTTCAAAAAATCCCCTTTTAAATCTAAACTTTCTTCATATTTTTCCAAGCCATCTCAAACAATTGCTCAAGAGCCTGTGCAAAAAACTCAGTGTTTATCCAAATACCCACATCATAAGAAGGATGAACCTCTTCATCACTTAAAAGCATAAACATTAATTGCTCAGAGTCAACCACCATAAACCGAGCTTTAAGTCCTTCAAGATTTCTCACTTCAGCAACTTTTGAAAAGTCCTTAGCAACTTTCTTATTGCTCTCGTTTATTGGCGCAGCAATTCTTATTGTAACTCCTCTTTTCTTAGCTTTTTCTAAACTAGGTAAAATTACTTCTAACTTCCTACTTAACCCATCAGCAGTTGTCACAAGAGTAATTGACTTCTCAGCATCACGAACAAGCATATCAAGATGATTATAAATATTCGGTCTTCCTTTCAAGGCACCAGACAAGTCAGTAGGTTCTACATACTTAATCCCATCTTTAAAAAGAATATTAAGCTCATCCAGAACATCATTACCTTTTAACTTCTCAAGAGTCTCTGATTTTTCCCTCGCAGTTACAACCAAATTCTTTTTTACTCTCTCAATTACTTCCTCTGGCTTCAAAGCGACAAACTTTATCGGCTTACCTAACTTCATAATAATAAATCCCTTCTTTTCAAGAGACTCCAAAATATCATAAGTTCGTGAACGCGGAACATCAGAAATTGAAGAAAGCTCACCTGCCGTGGAAGTTCCCCTCGACAAAAGTGCTGTCCACACCTTAACCTCATACAAATTAAGGTCAAAAATCTTTCTTAACCTACCCAAAAATTCCTCTTTGACAATCATATTTCTTACAAGACTAAAGAGTATTTAAATGTTTTCTTGACAAAACCCCATTAATAAAGATTATTTCTTCAAAACAAGATAAGTAGTTCTATTTTTAGGAACCTCAGGCCAATCGGTCACTATCTCTCCCTTAAAACCTTTTTTGCAAAAAATATCCGCAACTTCATTCAATTCTCCTTCGCTTCTAGGATAAAACTGAATTACGCAGACACCCTCTTTTTTCAAAACAAAATGAATCCCTAAAGCAACCTTCTCTATCCCTTCTTTATCTTTAATCCACTGAAGAGCAGAAACAGAAACCACCCCATCAAACTTCCTTTTAGGAAAAAATTTCTTAATCTCCTTCATATCACCTAAATAAGATTCAAAACCCTCCTCCTTAGCTTTCTCAACCATTTTAGGAATCAAATCTAAACAAGCCACCTTATAACCTTCTAAAGTATAAATTTTTGCAGTATATCCTGGACCAGAGCCCAAATCAAGAAGAGAACTTCCTTTTTTCAAACCCAACAACTCCAAAACACGATAAGCTATTCTCTCTTGAGCCCTTCTCATACCCCCCGAACGAGAATACCTTTCAACTTCATCATCTGTATAATAATCTACCGGACTTTGTAAATACTCTTCGGGGCGATCCTTTTTCACAGCCCATCCTTTAAAATTCTTTGTTTTCATTTTAACATTTATTTCCACACTCGGGACAAAACTTTTCCCCGCCTTCCAAAACCCAATTGCACTTCTGACACCTTTTTACCTCTTTCTTTTTCTCAATAATCGCCTCATAACCTTCCCTGCCAGAAAGAATCTTTCCCAAAATACTTGCAACCTCTTTTTGCCCCTCGCCTTCCTGATACTTAGTCAAATCAAACCCATCCATAATTGGAAATAATTAAAAGGTTTTATAAAATTATCTTCCATGAGATTACATGCCTGTGTAACTCAGTTGGTAGAGTATCTGATTCGTAATCAGAAAGTCGTCGGTTCAATCCCGGCCACAGGCTTTCCCAAACTTAAAATGAACATTGAAAAAAAAATCAAAGAGAGTTTAAAAAAATACAATTTATTAAACAAAAATGAAAAAATAGTCGTAGCCTTATCAGGAGGGAAAGACTCAACTTCAGTTATTTACATATTAAAAAAAGAAGGATACCAAGTTTCAGGACTTCTCATTGACTTAAATTTAGGGGAATGGTCAAAAACCCATAACGAAAAAATGAAAAAGTTTTGCTCCGAAAACGAAATCCCATTAACAATCGTAGACCTAAAAAAAGAACTAGGACAAGGAATTTGTTTTATTAAAGCCGTCTTAAAAAAACAAAAAAATCTCTCTGGGTGCACTGTCTGCGGAATTGTAAAAAGATGGATTTTAAATAGATGGGCAAAAAAGCTAAAAGCTGACAAACTTGTAACAGGACACAACCTCGACGATGAAGCCCAAAATGTCTTAATGAATTTCCTTAAAGGGAATGTTTACTTAGGAATAAACTCGGGACCTGCAACAGGAGGAAAAGCGATTAAAGGCTTCGTCCAAAGAGTCAAACCACTCTTCTTCGTCCCAGAATCAGAAATACTAAAATACGCCAAAGATAAAAAATTTGACATACTCTACGACAAATGCCCTTGCGCGTTTAGAACGTACCGTGTAGAAACAAGGAATTGGATGAAGAGTATAGAGAATAAAGAAAAACTAAAGATAGTCAAGGGATTCCAAAAAATAGTTCCAAGCCTAAGAAAATCCAGCAAATCAGAAATTAAAATATGTAGAAAATGTGGTGAACCTTCCCGTTCAGAAATTTGCAACGCCTGTAAAATATTTGAATGCTTATAAAATATACTTTGAAATATAATTATATTTATTAAGAGAATTTATAGGTTAAACTCATGGAAGTCAGTTTGAGAAGCACTCCAAACGGAATCAAAACCTTGAAAGGAGCATTAAAATATTGCCAAGACTTCGCAAGAGTTTGTTATACAAAATCAGACTTATCAGAAGTAAAAGAAGAGGGATACAAACCTGCATTAGTTAATCGACTAATCCGCACAGGACACCATAGTGTTTTTGACCACTTTACATTAGGATTATATCTTAAAGGGCTTCCAAAAGCTATGGCTATGGTCCTAAACAATGAACCCCCCCTAACCACCAGTGAAAAGTCAGCAAGATATACTGTAATGGGAGGTATACCCGAAAAACAAAAGACTCTTTATGATAAATGGATGGGAATCCTTACAAACCAAATTGATGAAATTTTCCCAGAGTGTGAGGATAGAGATAATAGAATAAGGAAATTAGCACAAGAAAATGCCCGTTATATGACTAGTGTTTTTACTCCGACAAGAATGGGGTACACAATTTCCTTAAGGCAATTAAATCTCTTAGCAGATAATTTTGAAGAGTTCGGTATGGAGATAAGTAATGATGAATTTAAGAACAGACTTTTTTGGGGGGGGATGGTTCCTTTTTTAAACTCTGAAATTGTTCAACGTTTTAGAGTAAAAAGTCTTGAAGATAAATCTACTAGGGGAGTCAAGTTATTTGGAGAAGATGTTGAGGAACACTTTGGAAGTAGCATTTACTCTACAAGTCTCTTTATGAGTTTCGCTTGCCTTGCTCAGAATCATCGCCATAGAACTATTAGAAACCATATAGTTGAAGGTTGGCAAAAAGGAGCTCCATTAAGATACTTCATTCCCCCAATCCTTCAAGAAGAAACGTCAAAAAAATGGGTTTCTGATTTAAAAAGAGTTTCTGAAACAGATTTTCCACAAGGACAATTACTAAAGGTTGCGGAAAGAGGAACAAAAGAAGATTTAGAAATGAAACTGCGTGAAAGACTATGTGGCTTAGCACAACTTGAAATAGTAAGAGCTATGGACGATTTAGTTAAACGTTATTCTAAAGAGGTCCCTGAAATGAAAAAACTTATAGGCCCGACATGTGTTACCTCTAAAGAAGGTTGTAAGAAAGGTGGATGTATCTTTGGTCCTAAACATGCAATTGACCGATTAATATGAAAAGAGGTAAATTTATAGTTATTGAAGGGATTAATGGATGCGGAAAAGGAACCCAGTTAGAACGACTTGTAGGGTTGATTCATGGAGCGGATAAGTACAGCACTATTTTTGTTACAAGAGAACCAAATAATTTTGATAAAAATGGGATAAAAGCTCGTGAAATGTTAGCGCAAGACGGAGACCCTTATAAAAATGCAGAATCTGCCGTAGAATACTTCGCAAGAAACCGACAATTTCACAACGCCCAATTTATTCTGCCTATGATTGAAAAGGGGATTCATGTTGTATCGGATAGATACTGGTACTCAAATTTTGCATTTCAGCACGCACAAGGAATCCCTTATGAAAAAATTGCTGAAGCAAACAGGCGTTCAAGAAGTCCTGAATTAACTTTAATTATTGATGTTCCCGCAGAAGTTGCTGCAGAAAGACTAATAAAAAGAGACGGAGAACAAAGAAGAAAGTTTGATAATAATATTGAATTTTTAGAGAAAGTTAGACAAAATTATTTAGAACTCCCTGAAGTTTTGCCAAGCCTTATTCAAGACAGGAGTATTGTTTTAATTAAAGGAAACAGAGATATTGAGGCTGTCTGGGAAGATATCAAAGATGCATACAGCTCAGCTTTTAAATCTTGCTAACTCCTTAAAAAAAGTAACTTCCAGTTAGCTAAGTTTACAAATAAAAAGTAAATCATATTCTTGACTACAACAATATTTAAAAAGACTATTGATTTTCATTCCATTACACCCACAAGGGATTGTGGAAAAAGGAGGTGCAAGATACCATATCTTGTATTAAGATGTTATGCCCTTATTGCAATAATCCAGATACAAAAGTCACGGATAAGAGGGATTGTGATTCAATCACCCGTAGGAGAAGAGAGTGCCTTAAGTGTGAAAAAAGATTCACGACCTATGAAAGAGTAGAACTGGATTTAAATGTTATAAAAAAAGACGGAAGAAGAGAGAAGTTTTCAAGAAGAAAACTCTTTGAAGGCGTAGCAAAAAACCTTGAAAAAAGACCTTTCACAAGCGAACAAATTGAGGATATAGTAAGTGAAATGGAAGCCACAATCTATCGAACAGCAAAAGACAAAGATATCAAAAGTTCAAAAATAGGAGAAATCGTTATGAACAAACTAAAAAAAGTGGACAAAGTCGCATATATAAGATTCGCAGCAGTTTACAGAGATTTTGAAGATGTAAACGATTTCAAAGAAGAAATAAAAAAATTAGAGGATTAATAATATGGTTAACAAAATAAGAAAAAGAGATGGGAGTATTGTCTTATTTCAAAAAGACAAAATTGCAAATGCCATCTGGAAAGCAGTGAGAGCAGTCGGAGGAAATGACAGGGAAAGAGCAGAAAAAGTATCTGAAATCGTTATAGAGAAACTTGAAAGACTTCATGGGGATTATGGTATACCTGATGTAGAAGAGGTTCAGGACCTTGTAGAAAAAGTCTTAATAGAAGAAGGTCACGCAAAAGTTGCCAAAGCATACATCCTTTACAGAAAAAGTCACGAAGAATTAAGAAATATAAAAGGACTTTTTGATACGATTGAAGTAATTGAAGATTACATTGGATTGGACGACTGGATGGTTAAAGAAAATTCAAATATGGGCTTTTCTCTTCAGGGGCTAAACAACTACATCGCTACAAAAATAGTATCCAATTATTGGATGAGAAGAATATATCCTGAAGCGATAAGAAAAGTTCATGAAGCAGGAGATCTCCATATCCACGACTTAGGAACTTTGGGAGCTTACTGCGTTGGATGGGACCTAAAAGATTTATTAATGGTGGGATTTAGAGGAGTTAAAGGAAAAGTTGAAAGTAAACCTGCAAAACATCTAAGAACTGCACTCGGGCAAGTAGTAAACTTCTTTTACACACTGCAAGGGGAAACCGCGGGAGCACAAGCCTTCTCAAATTTTGACACACTTCTCGCCCCCTTCATCAGATATGACAAATTAAATTACAAAGATGTAAAACAAATAATGCAGGAATTCGCCTTTAACTTAGCAGTACCTACACGAGTAGGATTTCAAACCCCCTTCACGAATATAACTATGGACCTAGAGGTACCAGAATACATGAAAAACGAGCCAGTTGTAATTGGAGGAGAACTAAAAAAAGAAACCTATAAAGAATTTGAAGAAGAAATGAAAATGATAAATAGAGCTTTTGCAGAGATTATGCTTGAAGGAGATGCCTCTGGACAAGTATTTACATTTCCTATCCCAACATATAATATAACAAAAAATTTTAAATGGGACAATCCTGACCACGACCTAATTTGGGAAATGACCGCAAAATATGGTATACCTTACTTTTCAAACTTTGTCAACTCAGATATGAAACCAGAAGATTCAAGAAGTATGTGTTGCAGACTTAGACTTGATCAAAAAGAACTAAAAAAAAGAGGGGGAGGACTCTTCGGAGCAAACCCTCAGACAGGGAGTATAGGGGTTGTAACAATAAATATGCCCCGACTGGGATTTGTCTCCTCAAATGAAGAAGATTTCTTTACCAGATTAGACAGATTAATGGAACTATCAAAAGAAAGCTTAGAAATAAAAAGAAAAACTATAGAAAAATTCACAGAAGTTGGACTTTATCCTTACTCAAAATTCTATCTAAGACAAGTATACCAAAGATTCAACGAATACTGGAAAAACCACTTTGCAACAATAGGATTAATAGGAATGAATGAGGCAATAATAAATTTTCTTCCTGGAGAAGATATAACAACGTCAAGAGGAAGAGAATTCGCCATCAAAGTTTTAGATTTTATGAGAAATCGCTTAGAGGGATATCAAAAAGAAACAGGAAACATATATAACCTCGAAGCCACGCCGGGAGAAGGAGTAACCTATCGTTTCGCAAGAATGGACAAGAAAAGATTCGGAAAGATAATTGTTGCAAATGAAAAATCAGTCACTCAAGGAGCAAAACCCTATTATACAAACTCGTCACAACTGCCTGTAAATTACACAGAAGACATATTTGAGGCACTTGATTTACAAGATGAATTACAATGTAAGTATACTGGCGGAACGGTCTTTCACACTTATGTTGGAGAAAAACTAAACAAAGAAGCCGTAAAAACAATTGTCAAAAAAATTGCAAACACTTACCATCTTCCTTATTTCACAATAACACCAACATTTTCTATCTGTCCTATCCATGGGTATCTCCCTGGAGAACACGAATATTGCCCAAAATGCGACTTAGAACAAGCCTCAAACTCTTCAATTGAAGCAAACACCAAAATTGATGAAGGAAAAAAAGTTGAATTAATGTCTCAAATAAATAAAGGAGGTGTTCATGGGACGGACTAAATGTGAGGTTTGGAGCAGAGTTGTAGGATACCTTAGACCTGTTTCCCAGTTTAACGAAGGAAAAGCAGAAGAATTCAAAGACCGAACGTGCTTTAATTGTTCTTGCGAATGCTAAATTTTTGGGAGGAAACTCCCTTTCTTTTTAAAATGAAAATCGCTGGATTCCAAAAAATAACCCTTATTGACTACCCTTCAAAAGTCTCATGTATAATATTTTTATGGGGCTGTAACTTTCGTTGCGGTTTCTGTTACAACCCTGACCTTGTGATAAGAGAAAAAGAAGAAGAATTCTCTAAAAAAGAGATATTAAAATTTCTTGAAAAAAGGAAAGACAAGTTAGAAGCAGTTTGTATAACTGGAGGTGAACCTCTTTTAAGCATAGAAGAAAACTTCCTAAAAGAAATAAAAAAATTAGGGTACCTCATAAAAATAGACACAAATGGAAGTTACCCTGAAAAATTAAAAGATTTAATCAAAAAGAACCTCGTAGATTATATTGCAATGGATATAAAAGCTAGCAGAGAAAATTACCCAAAAGTCACAGGAATTAAAGTTAATTTAAACAAAATTGAAGAGTCTATAAAGATTGTATATGAATTTGGTGAATATGAATTTAGAACAACAGTCGTCCCAAGATTCCACAACGAGAAAGAAATAGAAGAAATAGGAAAATGGGTAAATAAAATTTGCAATGGAAAACCAAAAAAACATTTTCTTCAGGGATTTAAAAATAAAGGTAATTTTATAGATGACAAATTTAAAAAAGAAAAAGAAGTGGAAGAAAAATTTTTAAAAAGACTCAAAAAAATTGATGAAGAATATTTTGAAAATGGAGAGGTAAGGATATGATAACCAAAATAAGGTCAGAAGAAGTTTATAGACATTTTAAGGGAGAAGAAAAGCTATACAAAGTTCTGGGCGTTGCAAGATGTAAAATAATAAGACAAAGTGATTTGAAGAATCTTGAACTAATATGCCACGCAAAAGATTGTGAAAATCCCGATGAAGAATTTGATGTTTTTAGGGAAATCTTGGAAGAAATAAATTCAGCTAATGTAAAATTTTGGATAAATGGAAAAGATAAAATTACTTATGTTGTCTACCAGCAACTATATAGCTCAGAAGATTTTCCAAAAAACACAATTTGGATGAGAAGTATAAGAGATTTTACAGGATATAAAAACCTTGAAGAAGGAAGAAGGGTTAAAAGATTTGAACTAGTAAAAGATTTATCTTTAGTTACAAATATTTAAAATCACCCTTTTCATTTTATCTATATGGAAAGAATACATATAATAGGAAAAAACCCCGAAAGCATAGACAACTTAAAGAAAGAACTAAAAGATAATAATTTCACTTATTGCGAAGAAAACCCAGAAATTGTAATTAGTTACGGAGGAGACGGAATGTTCCTCATAGCAGAAAGAATATTCCCAAGTATACCTAAGTTGCTCATAAGAGATAGCGCCAAAGGAAACAATTGCCATAAAATAAATTTAAAAGAAGCATTAAAATATCTCAACGAAGGAAATTTCAAAATTGAAGAAATAAAAAAGATAAAAGCCACACACAAAGGAAGATTTGAATACAGAGAATTAATAGGGATAAATGATATCGTTATAAGAAACAGCTTACCAACAGAAGCGATAAGATTTAGATACAAAGTAAATAACTCTGAATGGAGTGATACTTTAATTGGAGATGGGCTTGTAATTTCAACTCCTTATGGCTCAAAAAGAGGCGCATACTTTTATTCAATTGAACAAAAAAGTTTCAATGAAGGTTTAGGAATCGCATTTAATAATACAACAGAAAAAAAAGGACATTTAATATTAAAAGAAGAAGATATAGTTGAAGTTGAAATAATGAGGGGTATAGGAGTTTTAGTCTCTGACAACAACAGAGATTTCATCAATCTGGAAAATGGAGATAAGGTAAAAATCAGACTAATTAAAGACACTGCAAAAAGAATAATCCTTAAAGAAGAATAATCTTTGAAAATCTTTTTAAAGAGTCATTCCATCAAAGTTTATGCGCGATTGGTTTAGTGGTAGAACGTAACGTTGCCAACGTTGAGACACGAGTTCGATTCTCGTATCGCGCATTGATCAGAATGTATTAAACGACCTTATACGAAAAGCTAACTCGTAGAGTTCGATTCTCGTATCGCGCACTAAATTTCAATCCTAACAAAGATTCTAAAGAATTACATTAAATAAGTTAAACTTTCCTAAATCCAAACCAAAACTTCTTTCCTTTTACCTTACCATCTTCAGTAAAATCCAGATTTTCATCGCTTCTTCCAAAGAAAATCTTTTTAGCACCGACTCTTTCTTTAAGAAAACCTTCATAACCCCTCAAAACCGAATCGTCTTCCACTTCAACAAAAAGGTCTATTAAGTCCTCTTTAACTAAATTTACTTTCTTTCTGGAAGCCTGAATATTCCTTGAAATTTCTCTCACAAAACCCTCTGCTTCAAGCTCAGGGGTTATAATAAAATCTAATTTAACAAACAACCCTTTCCCTTTCTTCAATTTTACTCTCTTTACATTTACTTCCTCTTTTATAATGTCTAAAAACTCCTCAGATAATTCAACACCAGTAACCTCAAGTTTAGAAAGAGGCTGTTTAAGTGAAACCTTCGCAACATCCCTCTCTTTAAGTGCAAGCGACACAACTTCCCTTGTAAGGTTCATTTTATCCTTAAGGTTTTTATTCATTTTCTTTTTATCAAAATCAGGCCAATTTTGAAGATGAACAGATTCCTTATTACCTAAACTCCTGTAAATTACCTCTGAAACAAAAGGTATTATTGAAGCACAGACTTTAGAGAGATTATTTAAAACATAATTCAAAGTAGTCTTAGCATCTGAATCGCCCTCGTTAAATCTATCCCTGCTCCTACGAACATACCATGTTGAAAGGTCATCAATAAAGACCCTCATAAGATTTGTTGCAGAGACAGTATCATAACCATTAAGAGAATTTTTAACATCACAGATTAACTCATTCATTCTTGAAATTACCCACAAATCTAAAACATTTTTAGAGTCTATAACTTTCTTCACTTTTATCTCAGGATAAAGAGAATAAAAATTACTTACGTTATAAAGCAAAACCAGAACTTTCTTGTAAATCTCTTCCAAACTTTTCTCCGAGAAATTAATATTCTCTGCACTCATTACGGGAGAAGACAAAAGATAAAATCTCAAAGAATCTGCCCCATATTTTTCAACTATTTTAAAAGGATCCTGATAATTCCTCTTAGATTTTGACATCTTCTGCCCATCTTCAGCTAAAATGGTACCCGTCACAAGAACATTCTCAAAAGGTTTTTTACCAAATAATATCGCAGACAAAGCCATCATATAATAAAACCACGCACGAGTCTGACCTATATACTCTGTAATAAACTGAGCAGGAAAATTCTTGTCAAAATAATCTTTATTCTCAAAAGGATAATGAAACTGGGCAAAACTCATTGAGCCTGACTCGAACCAGCAATCCAAAACTTCCGGAATTCTCTTATACTCCTCTCCACCTATCTTTAAAACAACCTCATCAAGGTAATCTTTGTGTAAATCAATCTCACCTTTCAAACTCTTAGCATACTTCTTTAACTCATCTATTGAACCTATAACTTTTATTTTTCCAGAATCTGACTTCCAGATAGGAATAGCTGACGCCCAGTACCTGTTTCTCGTAATATTCCAGTCAGGAGCCATCTCTATGTTGTTTCTCATTCTGCCTTCCTTCAAAAATTCAGGAAACCAGCTTATTTTGGAATTTACTTCAAGAAGCTTTTTCTTAATTTTCTGAATATTCACAAACCAGGCAGGAAGAGCTCGATAAATCAATTTTGTATCACATCTGTAACAAAAAGGATATTCATGCTCTATTTTCCGCGACAAAACCACCTTCCCTTCTTTCTTCAAATCGGCCACAATTTTCTCATTTACCTCATGAACGTACTCCCCTTCATAATCCGCAACTTCAGACGTAAACCTACCATTTCCATCAACTGGCTGAACTGAAGGAATACTATACTTCCTGCATACAACATTATCGTCTTCCCCAAAAGCAGGTGCAGTATGAACAATTCCTGTCCCATCTTCCTCACTCACAAAATCCCCTAAAATAACCCTAAACGAATTCGGCATACCCTTAAAATAAGGATATAGAGGTTCATACTCCATCCCTTCAAGCTCCCTTCCCTTCACAGACTTTAGAACCTCATACTCCTCTTCAGATTTATAGAAATTTTTTAAAAGTGCCTTTGAAAGAATGTAAGTATTCCCATCTGACTTATCTTTTACAAAAGCATATTCAAGTAAAGGATTAACTGCTAAAGCAAGATTTGAAGGAAGTGTCCAGGGCGTAGTTGTCCAGGATAAAGCAAAAGTCTTATCAAGATTTTTCACCTTAAACTTTACTACAACAGAAATATCCTTCACATTTTTATAAGAATTATCCATCGCTATCTCAGATTTCGCAAGAGGTGTCGCACAATGAGGACAATACATTAAAATTTTCTCTCCCTCATATAGATATCCTTTATCATACAACTCCTTAAAAGCCCACCATACCGACTCTATATATTTCGTATCCATCGTTTTATACCCTTTTTCAAAATCCACCCACCTCCCAATCCGATTAATATACTCTTTCCAATCCTCTACATAAGTAAGAACCTTAGAGCGACAAAAATCATTAAATTTCTTTACTCCCATTTTCTCAATTTCATCTTTTGAATTAATTCCGAGTTCTCTTTCTGCAATGCTTTCGACTGGAAGCCCGTGACAATCCCACCCCCAGACCCGCTTGACATACATACCATTCATAGTAAAAAACCTCGGAAAAACATCTTTTATAACAGAAACAAGTATATGCCCATAGTGGGGGAGACCCGTAGCAAAAGGAGGACCATCATAAAAAGTATAAGGTTTTCCTTTCTTTGTCTTCTCAAGAGATTTCTCAAAAGTCTTATCTTTATTCCAAAAAACTAAAACCTCCTTTTCCTGTTCATCAATAGTTTTCCTTTCAGCCATACCTATCTATAGCTTTTAGTTTTTTAAATTTAGTCATTTAGGCTTTAGTCCCTTTTTAGATACAAGAAAGATTTATAATACCTAAATAATTAAATTAAATATGAAAGGCTCAAAATTCCTAAAAGAATTCAAAAAACAAACCGCGATAGCTATTGTTGCCGCATTTGGCTTCTTAATTGCATTAGCTTGGAGAGATTTCATATCTGAAGTTGTAACAAAAATAGTAGAAAGTTTAGGTGTTGAAACATCCCTTTATCTCTACAAACTCCTTGCAGCAGTAATCATAACAATAATTGCAATAATAGGAATAATCTTAGCTTCCAAACTTAATTCAGAAGAAAAGAAAGACTAACTAAATAACTCTAGAAACTCTTTTTCTAAAAAGTGTAATTCACTTGGAATAATTAAACAAAAAGGCATCTTAACCTTCTTACTTTTTAATCTATCAAGAGAATCATAATAAATTTCCTGAGAATTGATTCCAGCATTTGAAACAACGATAATCTTCTTAGGTAAATCTACTTTTTCCTTAAAAGCACTTTCTTCTAACTGCCTTATTGCACCCCCCAACTCTAACCCTATGTCGGTTAAAACTAAAGTATGTGCTTTAATACTTAAATTATCTTTAACATAACCTATAAAAGAAGTAGGTTTATTCGTATGCTCTTTCCAGTCAGGCATAGAAGCAGTCTTACCAAATTTATAAAGAGAAAGCCCCGTCTCGGCTACAGCAGTCAAAATTGAAGAATTATGAAAAACCTTGTAAGGTATACCCTTCTTTTTACAGGATAAAATAAGCTGAAGATGAGTAGTTGCTGAAAGAGAATCCCCATAAACTAAAAGAACAACATCTTTTTTTCCTGCTACCCCCAAAATAGATTCATCTTCAACAGAACTCCTTTTTAAAGGCTCAATTTTCACACCCAAACTTTTTTCCAATGTTTCCAAATTATAAGGAAAATTAACAGTGTAATTATCTAAATAAACTTTATCAGATGACTCTATCGCTTTCAGAGCTTCAGCTGTCACAGACAATTCATTAAGTCCAAGCCCAACCAAATAAAATACCATAAAAATAGAGAATAACAGGAATTTTAAATATTAGCTTTCCACCAAACAAGAACGGTCAAAAAAGAAAAAGCAAGACTTATCCCAAGAGTTTTATTTAAAGTTAAAAAAATCGCCGAAAGAAAAGCCAGAACCCAAACTATCGTAGGAAAATAAATTGGCTTAACATAAATTGACCTTTCATCTTTGGTTATCTTAGACAAAATAATCCCTAACGGAATAGCCAAAATTAAGGTAAAATATTCTATCATAAAAATATATTGAAAAAGAGTTTATAATTTTATGGTTTAAGTAAAAGTTTATAACCTCCTAAGGATTATTTATAACATGAGAACCCTGATTTATTCTTTTGAAAAATTTGGTAACCTGAATAGCAACCCTACATACGAGATTGGAAAAGAAATCAAAGCCCTTTCTAATTCTAAAGAGATGGAATTAATTCAATTACCTGTTACATACAAATGCTGGGGCTTATTAAAAGATAAAATTGATGAATTCAAACCCCATTTTGTTCTAGGGTTAGGAGTCGCAATAGGGACAAATAAAGTCAAAGTTGAAAAGATAGGATTAAATTATAAACACGCAGAGATTACTGACAATGAAGGAATAAAATTACAATCCGAAAAAATTTCTATAAATAACAAACTGGCTCTTGAAACTAATATTGATATATTTAAATTTGTCAACAAGTTAAAAGAAAAAGGAATTCCTACTGAAGTCTCCTTTCATGCAGGGACATATGTCTGTAATTATGTATATTATAGTTGTCTCAGTTATTTTGACAATAAAGAAATGAAAACTTTATTTATCCACGTTCCCGCCTCCCCCAAGGAAGTAATTGAATTAAATATAAATACCCCTTCCTTTCCAACCTCTTACATAGCTAAAGGAATTTTTCAAACATTACAAGAAACGCAAATCTAAGAAAACCTCTTCATAATTACCCCAACCTAAACAGAAAATAATATTGATAAGATTTATAACCCTCTTCAGTCTTAATAACTTATGAAAATAAAATCAACACTTATTTCAGAAAAAGTAACTTCCAACTCAAAAGAAGCATTTGACTTATTCGCATCACAAAGGTTTGGAGAGAAAAAAGGAGAAAAAATTACTTATATGTTAAGCGAAGCACTCTATTTATTAGAAGATGGAAAAATAGAAATCTTTGACTCAAAAAATAAACTCTTAACTGAAGAAGAAGTTATAAGAAAATTTAAGAAAATAGATAAGAAATTCAAAACAAAATATATCGTGTTTAAAGACTTAAGAAAAAAAGGCTACATTGTAAAAACCGCCCTAAAATACGGAGCTGAATTTCGCGTCTACGACAAAGGAATAAAAATAGAATCTGGACACTCAAAATGGATTTGTTTCCCAATTTCAGAAAATCAATCTTTAACGTGGCAGGAATTTTCAGCGAAAAACCGCGTCGCGCACTCAACAAAAAAGAACCTTTTAATAGCAATAGTAGACGAAGAGGAAGACATATCTTACTTTGAAATTAAATGGATTAAACCCTAAGATGATTGACATAAAAGAAAAAAAAGGCAAGATAATCTCTTTTCTTGAATCAAACGGACCTTCCCTCCCTGTCAGAATAGCAAAAGTGATTGAAATGGAGCCTGTATTCGCATCTGCTATTCTTTCTGAACTATACAATGAAAGAAGAATAAAAATGAGTTTCATAAAAGTCGGTTCATCAAGACTATATTTCTTACCGGGACAAGAACAAAAACTAGAAGAACATACTGAAAATCTAAAACCTGTAGAAAAAGAAGCCTACTTAAAAATAAAAGATAAAAAAATCCTAAAAGATGAAGATGAAGAACCTGCAGTCAGAGTTGCACTAAGAAATCTAAAAGACTTCGCCGAATCATCTTATGAAAACAACGCCCTAATCTGGAAATACAAATTTTTCAAAGAAGAGACAAAAGAACCCAAGAAAAAAATCGAAGAAGTAAAAAAACCAAGAAAAATCGAAGAAAAAATTGAAATATTTGATTCGGAAAAGAAAGAATCGGAATTCTCTTCTGAAATAAAACAATTCTTAGATAAAAAAGAAATCGGAATAATTGAAGAAATTCAGAGTAATAAAAAAGAACTTATAGCCAAAGTAAGTGTTAAAACCTCTATAGGAGAAGTAAACTTTCTTTTAATCGCAAAAAATAAAAAATCAACCAATAAAGAAGAAATAAATACTTATGCTCAAAGAGCCGGCTATTATAAAATGCCTTGTTTAATAATCCTTAAAAAAGAAGCCTCTAAAACGATTAAAAATTACTTAAAAGAGAATAACTTAATAAAAATCATATCTATTGAAGAACCATAACACTTTTAAACCTAATTTATATTTTTTAAATATGGGAAGAATAAAATCAAAACTAATTAAAAGAACTGCGAAACAATTAGTAAACACATCTCCAGACATGTTTGAAAATTCTTTTGAAGAAAATAAAAAAGCCCTAGGTAGTAATTTGGAATCAAAAAAAACCCGAAACAAGATTGCAGGGTATATAACAAGAATAAAAAAGAATACTAAAAACATTCTAGAAGAGGTCAAATGAGCGAAGAGAAATACAAAGATAACATAATTTTTATAGGAGGAAAACCATTCATGAATTACGTTACTGGAGTTGTAGTTCAGTTTAACACAAACAATGCTGAAGAAGTCATAATAAAATCAAGGGGAAAATTCATAGCGAAAGCTGTTGATGTCGCAGAAGTTTCAAGAAGAAAATTCCTTAAAGATAAAAATATTCAGGTAAAAGAAGTAAAAATAGGAAGCGAAGAATTTGAAAATAAAGAAGGGAAAAACATAAACGTTTCCACTTTAGAGATAATCCTAATAAAAAAATAGAACGAAAGGTTTAAAAATCCACAAAGTTTTTAAACCTTGCTATGACACATTCTAAAAAATGCCCAGAGTGCAATAGTTCTAATTTAATTTATGATGAAACAAGAGGAGAAGTAATTTGCGGTGATTGCGGTCTTTTAGTTGAAGAAAAAATGGTAGACACTTCTCACGAATTAAGAGCCTTTGATAAATCTGAAAAGAAATCCCGTGGAGGAGCTCCAATGTCCCTTCAAAAATTTGACAAAGGCTTAACAACAAATGTCGGGGAAATTTCAGACATCTACAAATTAGACTCAACACAACAAACAAGAAAATACCTAAGACTAAAAAAATGGCAGGAAAGAGTCTCAACATCAATAGAAAGAAATCTTCGTCTTGCAATGTCAGAATTAAGAAGAGTAGCGTCCTATCTTGATTTACCTTCTGTTGTTCGTGACGAGTCTGCAAGAATTTACAATTTTGTTCTTCAAAGAGGTCTAGTCAGGGGTCGTTCAATGGAATCTGTAATAGCAGCCTGCATTTACGCAGCGTGCCGTTCTTACAACATCCCAAGAACCTTAGATGAAATCTCAAACGCATCAGAAGTAGAAAGAAAAGAAATAGGAAGAACTTACAGGTTTATAATAAGAAAAATAGGCTTAAAAGTAACACCCAGTTCTCCAAAAGACTACATTTCAAGATTCTCCTCCACCCTGCACTTATCACCGCAATCACAAAATGAAGCACTAAAAATTCTTCAGAGAGCAGAAGTCTCAGAACTAACTTCTGGCAGAGGTCCTGCAGGAATTGCCGCAGCTGCACTCTACGTCGCCGCACTTCTAAACGACGAAAAGAAAACACAAAGAGAAGTCGCAGATGTTGCAGGAATAACTGAAGTAACAATAAGAAACCGATACAAAGAGCTTCTTGAAAGACTTGATCTAGAAGACAAAATGAAAATCAAAGAAAACGAAAAAAAGAAAAAGAAAGAATAGTTCTCCGATACTTTTATAACTCCTGCAAATGTTTAATTTACCTGAGGAGATGCCGGAGCGGTCAAACGGGCTAGGCTTAGGACCTAGTGGCTCATGCCTACGGGGGTTCGAATCCTCCTCTCCTCATTTATTTGCTATTGAGCAAAGCGAAATAGCAATGTTATAGGGTTCTGAAGTAAAGGTAACTGCAATGGCGATGACTAATACGGAGGTGGAGCAATTCGCTCCAAATAACGAAAACAAATAAATAATTGTTATGAGGTACAAATTGTGAACAGAATCCTCTCTCTTTAAAATTACCTAACCTTCTCTATTTTTCAAAATCTCACATCCACCTGCTAAATCTTTTCCCCTAAACGAAGATAAAGTCACGCCCTCCCCTAACTCTGGCAACTTCGTAACCTGTGTTGTTATCTTATAATAAACATTTTTATCAAAAGAATACTCCCACCCCTCATTACCATATCTTATATAAATAGTTCTCGAACTGCTTAAAACAAATTCAAAATTCTGATTCTCCCTACACTCAAATTCGTCCACGCTCACAGATTTAACATAGCACTCTCCCTCTAAGCATTCCTGACCTTCTGCACAGTGTTCATTTACTAAACACACAACACACTTTTTCTCCTCAGAACAATAACCTATCCCACAATCTTCATCTACCTCGCACTCAGTTAAATTCCTCTGAACAACCCCTACATCAGGAGTACTTCCCTCCAACTTAGACATAACGATCATTCTGTAAACACTTAACTTTAAAGCCAAAGCCTCAGCCTTATTGGCATTCGTTCCAGCACCGCCAGTCTCTCCAGTAATCCCAATAACCTTATCTAACTCATTAAAAATCTTTGTAATATTACCCTCTGAACTGCCTTTTCTTAGAACATCCTCATCTAAATTTTTTATATCCGTTCGCGCTTTTGACAAAATACTCTCTACTTCTTCTTGAGTAGCCAATTCTCCTTCCAATAGTTCGCTATTCTCTTCAATGAGGGATATAGAAGTACCTTCCACAGACTCTATATCCTCTAAACTATCTTCTACACTACTTATATCAAGCCAACACCTTGTATTAACTTCCCCACAATAACCGACATCTTTCCACCTAGTTGAGTCTACACTAACTCCTGGATTCACCGAAGCACAAACTCTTACAATCCCCTTCAAGGCAATCTCCGAATCAACTGTATCCTCAACTCCTGACTGCAAGTTAAGATTAGCCATAGATAAAACAGAAGGACTGCCAGAAATACACTCTTTCTCTGTCGTTATCCCCTCTTTTTCAGCCTGTTCCTCAACATACTTATCTGCAAGGTAATTAATCCCAAGGTCTGTACTAACCTGACCAAACCCGCACCACTCCTCCGCGTCAATCACAACACAAAGCTCTTTATAGCCGGAAGGGGCTGTAAAGTCAATAGACTCATCGGCAGAATTACCCAAAGCAACAAACCCAGTCTTAACATTAATTATCGGCGAAGAAGCATAATAACTGCTCGCAGGGGGATTCTTCAAATAAACCCTGTACTGAACCCCCTTATCTTTCCCTGCATAAATATGATAGTAAACCTTATACTGAGAAGTTGACGGAACCGTCGCCTCGCTAAATAACACTTCAGAAAACTGAGCATAAAATTGTGATGGACTCTCTGGCTCAAGCAGACTCTCTATTCCCTCAGCAGAAGAAGGGAAGCTCGTACCAATAAATGCCTTGCAAACTTCACTTCCAGCCTCATCAATACTTCTTATCTGAAACGCCTTAAAAGCATTAGGAGCATAAGTATTTTGAAAATAATCTACACTCTTCTGAAGATTATCCCACGCATTCTGAACGAGGAGATACTCTCCGCCACCCCTAACTCCTGACGAACCCCCATAAAGATTCGCAATTAACTTAGGAACTAAAATATCCATAACTGGAGAAAACTGCCTCCAAAAGAACTCACACATATAAATCGCAGTTATTTCATCACATATCCCCACATGCTCGCCAGTCTCAAGACTCCACTGAAGACAATCCCTTTCAGACTCAAGTATAGAAACGAAAGCATCAATACCCGCCACAACACCACTTACACAAATAGGAACAATAACCCCCTCTTGAAAATTGGGAAGACACAAAATCAAACTTCCGATAATCCCTGTCTGAATAACATCACTCACAGGCATTTTACCTCCTAAATCACATCTGGAAGCAGGGCAGATAACAGGGTCACATACATTAAACAAAATCTTACAATCCTGAGGACTCATAAAATCCTGACATTCAAAGCCCGTAACAGCACTCATTGGACTCCCCACATCAATCTTTTGATTAAGAATCGTAACAACTTTTTGGTCTTTCTGTGCAGAGGCCTGCCTTATCGCCTCCCGAGCATTATTATATAAATTCTTAACTTCAGTAGAAGTCAAGGAAGGACAAGGGATAAATTTATCTACACTTCCTGCACTATTAATGTCAAAAGTCTGACACAAATCGTCACTCAAACCACTCTCCATCTTCCTATTAGACCCAATATTGCAAATCTTAAAATAACTAACATCTCCCGAAGCAGTATATCCTTGCACAGAAGTATCTAAAAAAGTCCCTCCAGAATTCGGAACCATAACATACCAGCCGTTTTTCAAATCAAAAGGAACAATCCCAGGCAGACCTTTCACATTGCCAGATTCATAATAACTTATCTTTGCAGTCCCCTCAGGCCAGGAATTAGAACAACTCCCAGAACCTTCCTGCGAAAAAACATACTTTTCAAAAGTCTTTCTTTCAGTGTCAGTCTTATCAACCCAACCACTCCCCTCTCTTAAATAAATCTTCTCTGCATACATATTGCTCCCTGCTAAATCCTCTTTCAACTTCAAAAGATACATCCTTCCATCAAGATTCAAAAATTGAATTTTATCACCCCTATTCAACCCACTAACACTTCCTGCTAACTGAGAATTAGCAATATCCTTTCCCCAACGCAAAGTCCTCACTTCCTTGCTCGTAACTGACTGAACGCTCGGGCTATCAATCCCTGTCAAACTCTTTATTTGGTTAGCCATAGCATCGTTCTCTGCCTGACTCTGTTTAGACAAAGCAACATTCCTAAGCTCTTTCTCAAGCTCCTCCCCAGCCACTTCATAAGCAAAACTCCCTCTAAGACTCTTCTCAAGCAAAGCAACCCTAACTTGCTCCGCAGTTGTCAAATCATCCTGATTAAGAGTAATCTTCAAGTCTGAAAAAGTATACTCCCAGCTCCCCAAAGAATCTCTCAAACTATCAACATAAGCAGTCTGATTAACAATGGTCCCCTCGCCTAAAAGACCTTTTGTCTGAGAATTCTTATCTATACTTTCATCCATAACATCATTCACAGAGTTCAAAGCCTTTGTCATATCAGAAACATCCCTCTCAATCTCCGTAGCGTAAGCATCATAACATTCCTCTTTTGAGCTATACTGGGGATTATTCTCACAAAGCTCCTTATATTTAACCATAACTTTCTGTCTAGCCAAAGACTCCCCGCTAAGACCACTTATCATGTTCTTAACCATTAAAACCCCCGAAGTCGCAAAACAAGCCCCTTTCCAGCCCTTAACAAGATTATTAAGCCGTTCATTGATCTCCTCCCACTTCTTTATTGTCTCGTTGAGATTCTTTATCATCTCACTTGTTTTCTCTGGGGACAACTCTATCGCCCTCTTCTCAATCCCAATATTGAAAGTAAAATTCGCTTCCGTCTTAGTTGATTTAACCTCTGGAAGAAGCGAAATATAAGCCGCCGCTTCAACATCAATACTTTTAACATAAACATTTCGCCCACCAAGACTCCCATAACCCCCATCTTTGATAGTCACACTCTCCCTACTTGTCTTTCCCTTTTCATTTTTGACATATTCTAACTTAACCTCATTATAATTAATCTTAGTTGCCGTAATATTCTCTATAGATGTCAGGTCATAAACTTCTTTTTCAGTTAAGGTTACCTCTCTCTCAGAAATACCCAAAACAACCTTCTTATCAGAACTATTATAACCTTCAAAATCTACAACACTTATCGTATTAAATTTATTAGAAACAAGAACACTGCTATAAGAATTACTATAATCTAAAACATCCATATTCTCCATACGAACCTTAATTTTTTCTGCATAAACAGAATTTGGATAAATTTCTAAAAATCTCCCCATAAGTTCATACTGCGTCTTTAACTTGCCAACGTTTCCTGCAAGAATTATCTGTTCATAAAGTGCCTCTTCACCATAAGTCTCATCTAAAAAATCTTTCTTAACAGAACCATACTCATCAAGGAGTTCATTCAAAGTTTCTAAACTATCATCAAACTCACTATCAAGCCCCCCAAAACTCTCTTCTAAAACAGAACCATTTTTCTCACTAATACTTAATTTAAATTTCTGTCCAGGACAAGCTATTTCTACCGAACCTCTATTAGACCCATTCACAATAATATCTTTTATAGTACATTGGTCATTTATAATCTTTGAACCCTCACGAACCCAAAATTCCTCGCCATTAATATTCAACAAAGTCGTATTCTCTAAAGAAACCACTCCGTTCAGTTTAACCCTCAAACCAGCCCTGCAATAATAACCAGGAAAATAAAGAAGCCCACTGGTCTCACCTTCTTCTAAATTAAATGACCTAACCACATCATCATTAGACTTCATAACATCAATTCTTGCAGTCCCTCCAGAGATATCACGAACCCTCAAATAACCAATTCCATTCCAGAAAGAATACCTCTTATATTCTTCCTGCCATTTTTCTTCTGAAATCACGGGGACATAATATTCCGACCTTCCAGTTCCAAAAGCCTCTTCTGCATCATAATAAATTGTCGCTGTAAGATTCCCTGCAATCCAGTCTTCCATATTCGCCTCAACCCTCTCCCTCTTCAAAATTATAACCACATAACCAATATTATTAATAATCGGGTCGCCAAGCAGGGTAGTATAAGATTTTACTGCAGCTCGTGCAGGATGGAAAGTAACACCAGAAACTCCATCAGGATAATCCCCTTTAAAAGAAATAGACTTTATACTTGAAACCTTAATTAAAGGATTTATTTTTATCGCATAAAGCTGACAAAAAACAGGAACATTCTGCTCGGCAAGTAAATCGCTCCTGACAACAGTAGGAGTACACCCTCCTGGAGGAATTCCTATAACAAAATCACTAGTAGCCTCGCACTGGTCACTCTCAAGATTCTTCAAAATAGGCCAATAGTCACTGATTTCCCCTGAAGAATAAATCTGATTAAAAGTAGGCGTATAAGACTGCCAACTCGTAGAACCTGAAAAACCGCTTGAACCTACAGCCCCGCTATAAGTCGCAGAACTCACAAAGGGGAGAATCCCAAATAAGAAAAATAACAAAGCAAATTGTTTTTCTATTTTCATTCTAATTCTATATAAACTACTTCCTCTTCAGCAGACATCTGATTCTCCTGTAAGTCCTCTAAACTCTTAGGCAAACCAAACAAAGGAACATTAATATTTATTTCGCTCGAGTCTCTAAGATTATTTTCTGTAAGATATTCCCCAGTTTTACCCCCCCCGATAATAGCATAGGAAACTTCAGTCTCAGGGATATTAATATCAAAACATTTCTCTGTTTCAGCACCGAAAACCCCTGCTAAACCTGTCTCTGGAACATCAACACACCTTCTCTCATTAATCGCTGGAAACTTCAACGAAGAATTTTCATAAGCATAAACAGAAACATTATAGTATCCCTCAATCAATTCAATAGATTTCATATCTGGATAAAGAGCCGTAGCAGAATAATCTTCAGAGACAAAACTCACCAAAGCCTTTTTGACACTGCCCAAATCTAGACTAAGATTATATTTCTTGCTCATAACAATATTTGCAACACTTTCCTCATTAGTAGAAACCATATATTTAGCGTCAGCATAACCTCCTGCACTGGCAAGAATATATCCATTTACACATTGAGGAAAATTCCCCTCAAGAACAGCATCACTGCCTTCTATTTTAGTCTCACCAATATTGCAAAGAGAATTCAAACACTTAAACTGAATTCTAGCTTCTACAGGATTAAGCTCAAAATCATAAGTATAAACTTTCATAGGCTGATTATAAAACTCACAAACAGGGGACTCAATTGAACTCCCTTCTAAACTAGACAAAGATTGCCGTGCCTGATTCTTCGAAATAACAACCCCGACAGGAAACTGAAAAATCTCCTGATTGTCATAAATCTGAATAAGAACGGGAAAGTTAATATCATAAATCAACTGATAAGGAACATAACAAAAACCAAGAATCCCCATTCCCTGCTGAAGTCCGACAGGATTAACTACTCTGTCCCCATAAATTTCAATTCTCGTCGGCCAGTCAGGTGAATACATAAAATTCACATTTTCATCAACTTTTTCTCCTACCTCTTCAACAAAATAATTCCTCTCTGCCGAAGACAAAGAATAATAACCCCCGTCAACTTTCAAGGTCTGAATATTCGCACTAAGTCCCTCAATCAAATCCTGCCTTATCTCAGAGTCTACAAAAACTTTAGGTGTGCAACTAATCTCAACCCCACTCACAGGAGCATAAAGACGCATAACATCAAGAGCATAATTTTCAAGAAAGACATCTTTCTTCTCTTGGTCATATATATTTAAAGCAATATCATAAAACTTGCCAATCTTGCTGTCTACAGAAAACTTATGATTCCTAATAACAACAGACTTATCATCATAAAAGATTGTAATCAGACTATTAACTTCTACTTCTGTTTCTAAATCCTTAATTTCTACGTCCACTTCCTCCCCCTCGCCAATATAAACATCAAAGCCCATTAGTTCAAAATCAGAAAAATCACAATAAGAAACTCTCTCTTTGACATAATCCTCTAACTGAGCCTCCATATCAGATTTAGTTGGAACTTGTTCTCTCAAAATATTATTCCCCGAAACATAAACCCAATAAGGAACTCCCTGACCAAGAAAATCAAGTTGTGACGAGAAAGGCATATAGGCAGAACCAGGCTCAAAATCCGGAGTCTCTATATAGCCCCCCTGAGTTCCCAAAAGAGCCAGTCCCTGAAAAGAAGTCTCTTTCAGACAAGAGATATAATAATCGTAAACAGGAGAAAGCTCAGGAGGAACAGATGTCCCAGAAAAATCCTCTCGCAAAACAAAATAAGCAATAACCGCCCCGACAATAACAACCGCCAATATTATAAAAATTGTGACCTGCCCCCTCTTCTTTAAATCCCTCTGAATATTCATAACAAATCATAGCAGTAATGCTATATAAAACTAATTATTTTAAAAAAAGATTTCATAATGTTTTAAAATATCAACCAGAACAAAAAATATATTAATCCTCCAATCTCAAAACCATAATGAAAAACAACCCATTTAAAATGTTTGGAAGTTACGTTGGATTTTTAATCGGGTTTTTACCGGCATACTTCAGTTTCGCAATAATTTTTGCACTGGCAGAAGAAGGAAGATTCCACCCAATTGCCTTAACAATTCCTTTAGGAGTTTTAATATTAAGTTTCCTGATAGGTTGGAGAATTCACTCTTTATTTAGAAAACTAAAAAGACATAAAAAGAACTAATAAACCTCTAATAAAAATGAACGCCCACACCAGGAATCGAACCTGGGGGCCCCGAAGGGCGCGGATTAGCAATCCGCTGCAATACCATTATGCGATGTGGGCATAACAGAACTTAATATTACTGGTTTATAAAGATTATTTTAATTGATTTTAACTCGCAAGATTTAAGTTAGGTTTTAAGTGATAAATTTAAAGCATTCATCTAAACATGCTTTTTGTAAATCATATAGCTTATTATAATGTTTAATTAAAAAATGTTCTGAGGTATATTCAATAAGGGGAGTATATTCTCCTTTTGGATATCTTGCCGAATTTACATGCTTAAATAAAATCTGCTGTAAGAGAAAATTTGGAACAGTAATCTTCCCCACCTTTAAAGGAGAGTTATAGGAATCTTGCTCAAATAATAACAATTTAATTGAGTCTATAAAAACTAATAAAGTTTTTTCATCATTTACTTGAAATTCATCCTTTCTAAAAGTTTCTTCAATCTCTTTCTTTAGGTTTTTGTTTACCATCTCTTTGTAAATATTTAATGCTCTATGGTTGTGGTCAAAAGTTCCAGTAATCCCTTTGGTAGTTTTTTCTATACTCTGTTGCAATAAGAAAATGGCTTGAGGATATTTATTATGTGAATAAAGTATCATAGAAGATTCTAAATCCTCTAAAGACATTCTTAAGTAATTTTTACTTTCCTCTTTCATCTCTCTATTTACCTTTCAAAATCCCCTTCTCTCCACAAATTAATACGTATACTTTTTATGTAACTTAGAATGGTAGCTTCTACTCGTAACTCTTAAATTTCTCCTACTAAAATTACTTTTATCTCCATCTTTATGATGAACGACTTCATGGCTTCTTAACGGTCTTCCAATCTTTTTTTCAGCAACAGAACGATGAATTAATTTCCCAGTTGATTTATTTCTTGGATATCCCTTACTATCTTTAAAAAATGCCATAATAAAATTATGGAATAAAGAATATTTATATTTTTCTACACTCAAAAATATTAAATTTTTTATTTCACTTACTTCCTCTTTTTCCAATAATAATTATAAATAATAAATCCTAATACGAAAACGACAACTAAGGGCAAAATAATCTTTAAAAGAGATGTAACATCTTCCTCCTCATTTGCTTCATCTTTTTCTAAAGGAGAATTAAAAGAATCCTCTACAATCTCTGAACCAATAGAACAATTTTGAGTTTCAGCCGGTTTTTTCATTATATTAGCATAACAATAAGGTCTTTCTTTTGTGCAATTTCTTATCTGCACCCCCTCTATACAAGAACCCCACTCTGTGCAAACCCATTCTGTTGTACACCCGCTACTCCCACCATTATTAGGAGGATCATCATCTTCAACAACATAAGATGTGGAAAGGGTAAGAGGAAGATAATCAAAAACATCAACCCCTTCAACGACCCTATAACTACTATCGCAAATATAATCTCCATCAGATTCGGTGCAGGTATCGGAATAACCATTCCCTAAAGAATTAGTATAAAAATTACCTCCAATATAACTTTTTCCAACAATGTTTGTCCCAGAAGTTTTAGTTGTATTAAAATCACTTGGGTCAGAATCAGCAATATAAATCCCTGAGCCATTGGTAGAAGTATTAAACAAATTATCATAAATTAATTCCCCAGCAGAAGTAATCAAATAAAGAATATAAGAAGTCTCTTCATCAGTATAAAATAAGTTGTTTACTAAAGTATGATTATGAGACTCATTAAAAAATATTCCATAAGAATAATTCCCAAAGGTAGCAATATCATTAGAAGAAATATTATTATTTGAATCTTGAACTAAATGAATAGCCGACGCATTTTCTCCAGAAGTAGCAATGATATTCCCATAAAAAGTAAGCGTTTCTTCAGACATTGTAGAAGAAATTCCATATCCATTATCTCCTAAAGTAATAATAAAATTAGAATCCACGGTCAAATTCCCAACGTCACTTAAAAACAATCCCTTACCCAAATCTCCAAATGACACCAATGTATTTCCATAAATTGAGGAATTATCCCCCCATATCCAAATTCCTGCAGTATCATATCCTCCCCCTGCCTTTGTCCAATTTTCAAGAGTTAAATCTACCTCTTCTTCAGTTTCTTGCTCTATTAAAGATAAGGACCCCCCAGAAATTATAAGGTTAGAACTTACATTCAAATTATAAGTAGTTTCATCTAAGACAACCCCTCCCATTGCATGGTCTGAAATAGTTCTGTTTCCCATTATCCAAATGATATTATTATAAATAGTAGTTTCCGAGACACCACCCATAAGAAAAAGTCCAGAGTTATCATCGCCAACTATAGCCATTAAATTATCTTCTATTACTGCATTAGTTCCATTATCAGAGATTATAATCCCAGAAGCAGAACCCCCAGCATTACCCGTTCCATTTGTATAAATCCTATTTGAGCTAATATTAGCATTAATAGATCCGTCCCCAATCATAACCCCAAGTGTTTCCTCACCGTAATTTTCAATTGTATTATTAAATATAACTATATTTTCTGAATTAGATCCAACAAAGAGAGCACTATCGTTTACCCCAGATTCATTTTGCATCAAATAACAATTTCTTATTGTAACATCATTAAACCCCATTCCTTCTCTTTCGCCTACGATAACCCCAAAACCCCCCGTCGCATTCCCAAAAGTAATATTATAGTCTGCACAATTAAGAGTTATATTAGTAGCATTAATAGTAATACAATCAAAAGAAGAATTAAGAGATTGATTCAAAGTATAAGTAGCGTTCGTCGTGTTCAAAACCCCACAATCAGTAACATTCTGAACTAAATCTCCACTATCAATAAAATCTGCAGAAGTATAATTAACTAAAAACAAAAAAGCCCATAATAAAAAAACCGAAAACACCTTTTTTTTCAGCACCATTTTATATAAAACAGGAGTATCTCTAATTTAAAAGCTTTTACATCTGTTATATAACCCTAAAAAATAGGGGGCCTTACTAAAACAAAAGATTTAAATACTTATGTAATATATTTCTTACATATGAATTATGAAAACAAAAATAAATCATTACAGAAAAAAACTAAAAATGACCCAAGAAGAATTAGCAGACAAAGTTGCGGTAACAAGGCAGACCATAATTGCCTTAGAGCAAGGGAAATACAATCCCAGTCTTGAACTCGCACATAGGATAACAAAAGCATTGAAACAAAAACACGTTGAAAACATATTCAAACTATGAAAAACAAAATAAAAAAACAACACTTTGCAAGATACATATTTGCATTTGCAATTATAATAATCGGAGCAACACTAGAAATTTATAACATTGGAAAAGAATTTTTTTCATTTCAGGCTGTTGGAAGTTGGATGATTTATGTAGGGTTCATAATGCTTGCAGTAATAACTCTGCAAATAATAGTCAATAAAAAAAGAATAGTAGACGAAAGAATGAGCTGGATTGCATTTAAAGCTTCAAGAATAACTTTTGTATTACTCATCTTAGGAGCATTCATAGTTATGATTGCCGACGGAATAAAAAATATTACTCTCCCCTACCATCTGTTTATGGGATATGCAATGTCTTACATGATGCTCGTTTACTTCATCTCCTATAAAATTTTGGAAAGATATAGTTAGCAAAGTTTTATAAAGAAAAATAAATAATAAAAACTATGGAAAAAGATTTAGGGAAGATAAAAAAGAATTCTGATACAGATGTAGTTATTAGAATTGATGACTTCGGAGGGAAACCAGGGCTTACGATTAGAGAGTATGTCTCTTCAGAAAAATACACCGGTTTCACAAAATCTGGGACAAGGATTCCAGCAGAAAGTTTTGACTCATTCAAAAAAATAATCAACTCAATAAATCCTGCGGAGTTCAAGAACCCAGAAGGAGCTCAGGAAACATTATCTGACGAAGATATTGATGAAGAGAGTTTGATGTAAAGGTGATATGGTTTGGCTAGAAGTTGAAACAAAAGTGAAACTTGAAAATTCTCAAATTCCAGACTTAGTAAGAAGAATAAAAAAAATTGCCAAATTCAAGAAAGGAGGAGTAAAAGTAGACGACTACTTTGCAATTCAGGAAAAAGGCTACCCAAAAAAAGCATTCAGAATTCGTGCAATGAAAGATACTTATGAAGTCTGCTTTAAAAAATGGAAAACAGAACTCTGGACTCCTGAAGTTGTCGTAAAACAAGAGTTCGAATTCACGCTTGAAGGCAAAGAAAAAGTACAGGATTTATTAGCTCTATTTCAAGATCTCGGATTTAAAGAATGGGTAAAAAAGATTAAGAAAAATGAAACTTACTCTTATAACAAAAATCCAAAATTATCTATAGAAATTAACTATGTAAAACACCTTGGCTATTTCATGGAAATGGAATATCTATGCAGAGAAAAAGAAGCTAAAAAAGCAATTAAACTAATTACAGAAGTATTGAGAGAATTAGAAATAGATCTTAACCAGATAGACAATACAGGGTATACAAGAATGCTCTGGTATAAAGGCACCACTGGAAAAAACGGATTTATTGACAAAGGAACTGCTTTATGAAGAAAAAAAGTCTAAAATATATCGTTAAAAAAGGTGAATACTACTGGCCTAGCAACGCCATGAAAAAAATCGCTAATATTTCTGACAAAAAAATCTATAATGAAGCTTCAAAAAATCCTATAAAATTTTGGGAGAAATTGGCTAAAGAAGGAATAACTTGGGAAAGAGAATGGAAAACTGCTTATAATGAAAAGCTTCCTTACTTCAAATGGTTTGAAGGTGGAAAAATGAATTTCTGTGTAAACTGTCTTGACAGACATCTTAACAACCCAAACAAAACAGCGATAATCTGGGTGCCGGAACCTACAAACGAAAAAACAATAAAAATTACTTACGGAGAACTCTATGACAAAGTAAATAGATTCGCAAATGTCTTAAAAAATAACGGAATCCAAAGAGGAGATATGGTCTCTATCTACCTACCGATGGTGCCTGAAACTCTAATTGCAATGTTAGCTTGCACAAGAATCGGAGCGGTTCACTCTGTTGTATTTAGTGCTTTCTCTTCTGACGCTCTCAGAGCAAGAATTGAAGATGGAAAAGCAAAAATCCTAATAACCTCAGATGGATATTACCGAAGAGGAAACCCAGAACCTATGCTAAAAAAAGCTAAAGCGGCAGCAAAAAAAACAACAGTTCAAAAAATTATCGTGGTGAATAGAATTAAAAAAAGAGTAAGAGGAAGGAGATTCTTAAGTTTCTACGAAGAGATAGAAAAAGCCGACTCTTACTGCAAACCTGAAATAACAAATTCAGAAGATGCTCTATTTGTCTTATACACTTCCGGAACAACTGGAAAACCAAAAGGAGTCCTGCATGACACTGGTGGTTACGCTGTCCAATCTTACTGGACAAGCAAATGGATTTTTGACCTAAAAGAAAACGACATTATGTGGTGTACTGCAGATGTCGGCTGGATAACTGGACACACTTACGCAATGTACGGACCATTACTAGTCGGATGCACTACCCTTCTATACGAAGGAGGTCCCGACTATCCTGACCCCGGAAGATGGTGGAAGATAATTCAAGAAAACAAAGTAACTATTTTCTACACAGCCCCTACAGCAATAAGAATGTTTATGAGCTTAGATAAAAAATGGATAGAAAAATACGACTTGTCAAGCATAAGATTACTGGGGAGTGTTGGGGAACCAATAGACAAAGAATCATGGCTATGGTATCTAAATAAAATAGGTGGGGGCAGATGCCCTTTAATAGACACTTGGTGGCAGACTGAAACAGGTGGAACCCTGATAAACGCCCTGCCAGGAATAGGTCCTTTCGTTCCAACAGTTTCAGGAAAAAGCTTCCCCGGAGTAAATCACTTAGTAGTAAACGAAAAAGGAAACACTGTTAAAAATGAAGAAAGAGGATCTTTAGTGCAAAAAAGCCCATTTGCTCCAGGAATGCTCCACGGAATTTTAAATAATCACGAAAAGTACGTTGAAACCTACTGGAGATTTAAAAAAGTATATGACACCAGCGACGGAGCATATATGAGAAAAGACGGCTTGATAAGAATCACAGGAAGGACTGACGATGTTATGAAAGTCGCTGGACACAGACTTGCAACCGCCGAAGTAGAAGATGCCATTCATTCAAATAAGGCTGTTGGTGGTTGCGCCGTCGTCCCGATGCCAGACAAAATAAAAGGTCAAGTCCCAATCGCTTTTGTCGTGCTAAGAAACAAAACTCCTTCAGAAAAATTAGAAAAAAGACTCATAAAGCAAGTAGATATAAAGATAGGTCCAACCGCAAGACCAAAGAAAATTTACTTTGTAAAAGACATCCCAAAAACAAGGTCTGGAAAAATAATGAGAAGAATCTTAAAATCGTTGCTAATCAACGAAGAACCCCAAGGGTTAATGACTCTAATCAATCCAGAATCTGTTCAGGAAATAAAAGAAGTCTTATTGGAGAATAACAAAAAGCTATAGAAAAGCTTTTAAATAAGACCATTCTATAATTATCATGACTACAAAAAAAGGAGCGATAATTCTCGTTGCTATTGCTATAATTCTACTGATTACTTCCTTTACACTAATGGCTTCTGATTCCCCTGCTAAAACTACTGAAGAAAAAATTGAAGAGTCTCAAGGAAGTGGAAAAGTAGGAATAGATATTGTCCCTTCTAAAATAGAAGATAAACTGGTTGAAGAAAATGGAAAGTAAAAAAACAGGAGATATAACAAGTATAGTAGGCTACGTAGCTATCATAGTAATTGTAATCTCTCTTGCTTTTATAGGTTTTAGAATAACCGGACTTGCAACTACAGATACAGCTACAATAAACGTAACAATTACTAATTTTACAGCAATCAACTTTACAACAGACTTTGTAAATTTTGGAAGTGGTTCCATTGACGCAGGAGAGTCTGGAGCAACAATAAACACTGAAGGAAGTGTAACTGGTGGAAGTTGGACACCCGTCTCTACTCCATTAGTTTTAGAAAATATAGGTAATACAAATGCCTCTATAAACATCTCTAGTGACAAAAGTGCGGCCGACTTCATCGGAGGAGATACCCCTACATTCAAAATCAAAGTAGGAGACACAAGCGGAAATACAGGTGCCTGCCAAAGTAACGGCGCTGCAACTTATACAGAAATTGGAACAAGCAACATAACAATATGTAACCCCTTACAATTCGACGGAGACGTTGACGAAATAGATATTGACGTAGAATTATACATACCTTCAGACGCATCTGGTTCAAAAACAACAACCCTAACTGCATATGCCACAGCTGCTTAAAAAGATTTTCTAATTTTAATTTCCTTTCGTTTTTAACAAGTTTCCTAACTCAAAAAAATTCTTCATAGAGAACACAAAACCTAAAAGAGAATATAATGTGAAGAATATAGAAAAGCTTTTAAATAAGACCATTCTATAATTATCATGACTACAAAAAAAGGAGCGATAATTCTCGTTGCTATTGCTATAATTCTACTGATTACTTCCTTTACACTAATGGCTTCTGATTCCCCTGCTAAAACTACTGAAGAAAAAATTGAAGAGTCTCAAGGAAGTGGAAAAGTAGGAATAGATATTGTCCCTTCTAAAATAGAAGATAAACTGGTTGAAGAAAATGGAAAGTAAAAAAACAGGAGATATAACAAGTATAGTAGGCTACGTAGCTATCATAGTAATTGTAATCTCTCTTGCTTTTATAGGTTTTAGAATAACCGGACTTGCAACTACAGATACAGCTACAATAAACGTAACAATTACTAATTTTACAGCAATCAACTTTACAACAGACTTTGTAAACCTCGGAAGCGGTTCCGTTAATGCAGGGGAGTCTGGAGCAACAATAAATACTGAAGGAAGTGTAACTGGTGGAAGTTGGACACCCGTCTCTACTCCATTAGTTTTAGAAAATATAGGTAATACAAATGCTACCATTGATATAATCAGTAGTAAAAATGCCGCAACCTTTATCGGAGGGGATACCCCTACATTTAAAATCAAAGTCGGTGACACAAGCGGAAATACAGGTGCCTGCCAAAGTAACGGCGCTGCAACTTATACAGAAATTGGGACAAACAATATAACAATATGTAATCCTTTGCAATTCGACTCTGATGTTGATGAAATAGATATTGATGTAGAATTATATATACCTTCAGACGCTACTGGTTCAAAGACAACAACCCTAACTGCATATGCCACGGCAGCCTAATTAAAAAAGATTATAAACCTCCCAGTTCTACTAAAGATATGAAAAAGGTGATTTTGTTCATTATATTAATTATCTTTTGCTCTAATTTCATCTCTTCGGGCTCTATAGGAATAAGCCCCTCATCATTTCGATTCTTCTTTGAACCAGGACTAGAAAAAACATTCAACTATGGTGTCACAAGCTCAGACCCTTCACAACAAATTAAAATCTATGTAACCGGAGACTTAGCCGAATATGTAACTATCAGTAAAGATAAATTTATAGGAAGAGGAGATTTTAGCGTCAAAATCAAACTTCCCTCAACGATAGAAAAACCTGGAACACACACAATTTTAATTGGAGCAATAGAAGATAAAGAAGAAATGGAAGGAGAAAATATTATTGGAGGAATAGCTGCCGTACAGGCAAGAATAGACATAATCGTCCCCTATCCAGGGATTTATCTTGAACACACATTTAATATAGGAAATATAAACGAAAAAGAAAAAGCACAAACAGAAATTAAGTTAGATAATTTAGGATTAGAAAATCTCTCTGTAAAAGCCACAATAAAAATATACGACCAAAATGAAACAGAAGTTCTCATAAACAAAGAATTTGAAGAAATCCCTCTGGGAAGCAAAGAGTCTAGAGTCATAACAGAAGAATTAGATACTGAAAAATTCAGCCCTGGGGAATACAAAGGAATCCTAACATTAGAATACAAAGGAAAAACCGACAAAGATTCCTCACAATTCAAAATCGGAGAGTTCTTCATAAGGATTGTAGATTACTCTTATCTGTTTGAAAAAGGAAAAATAAATCCTTTTAACATAGAAGTAGAGAGCAAATGGAACACAAAAATTGACAGAGTATATGCAACGGTCTCTATAAGCGACGAAGGCGTCATCCTGCAGAGATTTGAAACGCTCTCTAAAGAACTATCCCCTTGGGAAATCAAAAACCTTACCGGCTACATAGACGCAACAGGACTTGAAAGTAAAAGATACACTGCAAGTATCAGCGTCAAATACGAAAACAGCTCAACAAATAAATTAGTAGCAATCCATATCGAAGAACCCTCAGAAAAAGAAGTGCTCCCATTTATAATCCTCGGAGTAGTCTTATTAATCGCACTCATAGCTATAATCCTTCTGACAAGTAAAGTGAGGAAATTAAAACATGAAAGAAAAAAATAAATTTCTATTGTTCATTCCCCTCATTATTCTATCTGTCTGCCTGACCTACTCTGTCCCCATAAGCAAAGAAGTCATACCTGTAAAATTCTACCTCTCAAACAAAACAGGCTTCGATCTAACTCCAGGAATACTCGGTTTTGGAGCAATAAACCCTAATCAAAGCGCTCTGAGAACCATAATAATAGAAAATCGGGACGACCAAAAAGTCAATATAATTATAAAAGCCTCTGACGAAATCATCGATAATATAATCGTTTCAGAGAATAATTTCTATCTGTGGGCAAATGAATCAAAGACGATAAATCTAACAATCTTCACAGAAGGATTAAAAGAATTCAAAGAGTACAATGGTAAAATTACTATATTAACAAAAAGGGCATACTAACATTTAAAAAGAAAAAATTATTAGAGAATAAAATGAGGTTGAACATTCTTATAGGTGGCAAGGCTGGTCAAGGAATAAACAAGGTTTCAGAGATCATTTCAAATACACTAACAAGATATGGTTATTTCGTCTTTAACTATAGGGACTACCCGTCGCTAATCCGTGGGGGGCACAACTTTAATATTTTATCTGCTTCAGAAGAAAAAATTGAAAGTCACGACAACAAAATAGATTTTCTTATTACATTGGACGAAGAAACGGAAAAAATACACTTAAAAGAACTAAAAAAAGAATGCCAAATTCTTTCTTATAAAGAGTTTGAAAACGAAGGAAGAAACCTAAACATAGCGCTCGCAGGAGCCTTAATCAAAACATTAGGAATTCCAATAGAAGAATTAGAAAACGAAATAAAAAGAGAATTCCCTGATAAACCAGAACCACTCTCTTCTGCACAAAAAGGCTACAACTCAAAAAAAGCCGTTTCAAACCTCAAAAAAATTGAAAAGAAAATTTGGATAATGGATGGTAGCAAGGCTATTGCTAAAGGAGCAATAAACTCAAATTTAGATGTCTATATAGCTTATCCGATGACCCCTGCAACAAACACCATGCATGAAATAGCTAAGAATCAATTAAAAAATAAATTAATGGTTTTACAAGCAGAAAATGAAATTGCTGTTGCAAATATGGCTTTGGGAGCCTCATTTACAGGCGCTAAAACTATGGTGGGAACCTCTGGAGGAGGCTTTGACTTAATGACCGAAGCAATCTCTTTTCAAGGAATCTCAGGCATACCTCTAACAATCTACCTTGCTTCAAGACCGGGACCTGGAACTGGCGTTCCAACATATTCTGCACAAGAAGACTTAGATATTGCACTTCGCGGAGGTCATGGAGAATTCCCTAGGGTTGTAGTAGCACCTTCAAACCCCTTAGAAGCTATCGAAAAGACAAACGAGGCACTGTATCTCGCAGAAGAATTTAAAACAATTTCAATTATCCTTTCCGACAAGCACTTAGCAGAATCAGAATTCTCCACAAACGAAAAAATAAAAAAGCCTTCAAAAATAAAAATTTCCAGAGCCCTTCCAGGAGAAAAGATAATCAGAGCTTCTTCCTACGAAATAAATAAAGAATTAACTACAACCGAATCCCCTGAAATAGTAAAACAAAACGCAGACGCAAGAACTCAAAAGTATGAAAAAATAAAAAAGTTTATTGAGAAAAAGTTTGAAATGATTAAAATTTATGGAAATAAAAAATCAGACAACTTAATTATCGGGTGGGGGTCAACATCAGGCGCAATAAAAGATGCTATAAAAGGGCTGGACTGCAAATTCTTACAAGTGTTATACATCAAACCCCTCTCAAAGCAAATTAAAAAAGAAATGTCCAAAGCAAAGAATATCATTTTAGTTGAGCAGAATGTCACGGGGCAACTCGGAAGACTTCTAAGAGAAAAAACAGGAATATCTGTTCCAAGGAAAAAAAGAATACTAAAATACGACGGAAAACCCTTTACAAGAGATGAACTAAATGAAGAAATAAGAAAGAAGCTAAAATGAACGAAAAAACAAAACAAAATCTATCAACGAATGCACCAATAACTTGGTGTCCTGGATGCACCAATTTTATGATACTTGAAGCCGTAAAACAAACCTTAACAAATTTCATTGATTCAAAAAAGTTTAAACAAACGGATTTTGCAATTGCAACAGATATCGGATGTCACGCTAAAATCTTTGACTATCTTAATATTTCTGGTTTAAATTGCCTCCACGGAAGAGCACTCCCAACAGCAATAGGAATGAAAATAGGAAATCCTAATCTGAAAATCTTAACTTTCGCGGGAGACGGAGCAGTTTATTCAGAAGGAATAGAACATCTCGTTCATGCTTTTAGATATAATTCTGACTTAACTTTAATCCTGCACGACAACCAGTCTTTTTCACTGACAACAGGTCAGCCTGCACCAACAACACAACAAGGCTATATCTCAAAATCAGAACCACTCGGGGTATTTGATAAGCCATTTAATCCTTTAAAAATCGCACTGGCTTCAGGAGCAACTTTTGTTGCAAGAACAAGTGCAAGAGACATTCCACACATGGTAGAAATATTTACAAAAGCAATCAATCACAAAGGATTCTCTTTTGTAGAAGTTATCCAAGACTGCTTGATATTCAACACAGAAGCCAACAACAAAGAAAAATTCATGTATAAAATTTCAGATTGCCACAATAAACAAAGAGCTGAAAAACTCGCAGATGAATTTGACTATAACTCAAAAGAAGGAAAAATCCCAATAGGAGTAATTTATCAGGTCATGGAACCAGCGCTGGAAGAAAAATGGCCCCAATTAAAAGAATTATTAGAAAACAAAAAGAATTGGAAATCAAAGTGAAAAACAAAAATAATATCCTCCAAATAGAAAAAATCTTAAAATCAAAGACTCCTGCGGTTGCGCTTCTTGCACCTTCTTTTATAGTTGAGTTCTCATATCCTAACATAATTTATAGATTAAAAAAATTGGGGTTTGACAAGGTTGTTGAATTAACTTTTGGAGCAAAAATGATAAATAGAGAATATCATAAATCCCTAAAAAATTCAAAATCCCTGATTATCGCCTCCCCCTGCCCTGGAATTGTGAATATCGTTAAAAATAACTTTCCTGAATTAAAAAACAATCTGGCTCAAATTGACAGCCCACTTACTTCAATGGCAAAAATTTGCAGAAAACATTTCCCAAAACATAAAACAATCTTCATATCACCTTGCGACTTTAAAAAACTGGAGTCAAACCAATCAAAATACGTTGATGGGGTAATAGACTACGACCAGCTAAAAGAACTATTTAAAAAATATAAAATCAAAAAACCGCTTTTTAAAAAGAAAGTTAAATTCGACAAATTTTACAATGACTACACTAAGATTTACCCTATATCTGGAGGGTTGGGAAAAACAGCAAACTTAAAAGGGATTATAAAAGAAGAGGAAGTCGCAGTGATAGATGGATTAGAAGAAGTTATGAAGTTTTTGAAGAACCCAGATAAAAAAATCAGATTCCTTGATTGTCTTTTTTGCAGTGGCGGATGTATTAACGGACCGCACACAAATAAAAAATTAAGTGTGAAAAAAAAGCGAAAGATTATCCTCAAATACCTTAAAAAGTCCAAAAAAGAAGACATTCCTGAAGACAGAAAAGGACTCATCAAAAAAGCGAAAGGAATTGATTTCACGAGAAAAGTCTAATCAATCTTAAATAATTTCTTAACATTCTCAACAAGCTTTTCCCTGACTTCTTCTTCGTCAATACCTTTTATTCTTGCTATTTCCTTAATAGTAACCAAAACATTAGAGGGTTCATTCCTCTCCACAACTACAGGAGACAAATAAGGCGAATCCGTCTCCGTAAGAAGCTGTTCAATTGAAGTCATCTCTACAACCATCTTAAAATGTTCCAGCCGTGTAATCACAGGAGGTATACTAAGAAACCAGCCGTTATCTATACATCTTTTAATCAAACTCTTTTTCCCGCTAAAACAATGCATAACTACTTTTTTCATCTTCTCCTCTTCTAAAATTTCAATAGCATCCTTCTCTGCCTTCCTCGAATGAATAACAACCGGCTTATCAATTTCTTTAGCCAAGTTCAAAATTTTCCTAAAAACAACTTTCTGCCTTTCCCTCAAAGCTTCACTATTCCTTATTTCTTCAAAACTATAATCAAGACCAATCTCCCCAATAGCAACACACTCATCAGAATTCCCTTTTATCCATTCCAACTCTTTATCAACATCAAAATTCTCAATATCTCTCGGGAAAGCCTCTCCATGCGCTTCAAGTTCCTTAGCCAGAGCATCAATAGGATAAAGTCCAAAACTAACCATCAAAATATCTGGATACTTTTTCTTCATCTCAAGAACCTCTCTGTTAGTAGAAGAATTAACCCCTGAATTAATTACTGACACAGAGTTCTCTCTGCACCTGTCAATAACCTTATCTAAATCTGCTTTAAAACGGTCACTTTCCAAATGAGCATGAACATCAATATATTTCATACTCAAAAAAACAAAACAAAACTTATAAGTCTTCCCACCGCTAGGCTTTTAAATTAACACTCTTATAAATAATCATAGCCCTTTAGTCTAGCGGTCAAGGATACGAGACTCTGACTCTCGTGACCCAGGTTCGAATCCTGGAGGGGCTATGGATGAGAACCTGAAGGTTCGACAAGCAATTAAGTCTTGCGTTTTCCTATTACATCTAAACTATTTTAAGCAAGACATGATTGTGAGCCCTAGAGGGGCTATTAAACTAACGAAAAGTATCAAAAAGAGGTAATTTTTTATACTCAAAAAACAAAAGATACTCATGGAGATTCTATTTATAAGACATGGAGAGAAAGAAAAAGGAATAGAAAATCCAGGCATAACAAAAAAAGGAATAAAACAGGTAAAATACTTGAATAAAAAATTGAAGAAACAAAAATTCGACGAACTATATTGTAGCGACAAATTAAGGGCAAAACAAACCGCTGCCTATGTTTCTAAAGTAGTAAAACTAAAACCAAAAGTTGAAGAGTCTCTTAACGAATTTGACGGCGAGGTTATAAAAACTCCTCAAAAACATTGGAACAAAGAACAAAAGGAAAAATACTCTAAACTTAAAATTTTTTTAAAATCATTCACAGAAAAAGCAAATTCAAACAAAAGGATTTTAATAGTTGCTCATGGAAATACAAATCGTTTAATCTTAGCATTATTGCTTGAATTAGAATTAAAAAATCTTATCCGCCTTCAACAATCTGAAACTGCAATGAACGAGATATATTGGGTTGAAAGATTCGGTAATTGGAGGCTCAGATATTGGAATGATACTTCCCACTTAACAAAGAAACTCCTTGGAAAAGAAAAAGATTTTTAAAAAATAAATAAATTAAAAAATAAATGAAAGTTAGTATTCCTCTCTTACTTTACTAAAGCAGCCCAAGCTCCGAAAACGATAGCCACTACCGCACCTATTGGAACTCCCCAAGAGTCCATACTAACTACATATTGACTTATCAAAGCTAAAAGACCTCCAACAGCTGCAACCCAGCCAGCCCATTTTGCCATTTTAATTGATACCTCCTTTCATCTTAAATCAGCTAATCATAACCTTATATAACTACATAGAACTTTATATATAAACCTTTTGATAAAAAATCTAAGGTCATCTAAAACTTTATAAACCAACTTTTGCGATAAATAATATGAAAAGAAGTTCAAGAAGATGGAAGAAAAAAGGCCAAATGAGATGGAAATGGCAAAGAAAGAGACTCAAGAAAGAAAAGCGAAAGAGAAAACTTAAGAGAAACAAATAATTCTAACTCACTACAACAATCCTTATAAACCAACTTTATCTTTTCTACCTATGACAGAACATTATAGCTCTGAAGTTTGGACTGAAAAATACAGACCTAAAAAATTTGAGGATATGGTCGGACAAAGTGAGATTCTAAAAAGAGTTCGTTCCCTTGTAAATTCTCTTAATATCCCTCATTTACTCTTTGCGGGACCCGCTGGAACAGGAAAATCCACTCTTGCATTAATTGTTGTAAAACAACTTTTTGGAGAAAGCTGGAGAGAAAACTACCTTGAATTAAATGCATCAGATGAAAGAGGAATTGATGTAGTCAGGCAGAAAGTAAAAGACTTCGCAAGAACCAAAGCGATAAGCAACGTTCCTTTCAAAGTAATTTTCCTTGACGAAGCCGACGCCCTGACAAGAGAAGCCCAACAAGCATTAAGACGAACTATGGAAAACTACACTTCCACCTGCAGATTCATAATGTCCTGCAACTATTCTTCAAAAATAATTGACCCGATTCAATCAAGAACAGTCGTATTCAGATTTCAGTTACTAGAGAAAAAAGACATCAAAAGAAGAATAGATTTAATAGCAGAAAGAGAGGGGCTATCAATTACCCCAGAAGCCTTTGACGCATTGCATGAATCAAGCGAAGGAGACTGCCGAAGAGTAATCAATCTTTTGCAGGCAACAGCATCAATTTCCCCAAATATCACTCCGGACCTTGTGAACACAATAGTCTCAAAAGCAAAACCCTCTGATGTAAGAATCGTCCTTGATTACGCCCTCGCAGGTGACTTTCAAAACTCCCGTGAAAAACTTTTAGAAATTATGCTAAAAGAATCCGTCTCTGGTCAGGACATTATAAAAGCAATCCAAAAAGAAGTCTGGAACTTAAACATCGACAACGCCTTAAAAGTAAAATTAACAGAAAAAACAGGGGAAATAGAGTTCAGACTAATTGAAGGAAGTGACGAATTCATTCAATTAGAAGCACTTTTAGCGAGTTTTATTTTAGCAGGCCAAGGAGGTGCATAGATGAAAATCTTCATTGTATGCAGTAAACATTTTTATAAAGAAGTAGAAGAAATTGCGAATTTTTTGAAGAAACAAGGGCATAAAATAACTTATCCAAATTCTTTTGATGAGCCACTTATGGAAGAAAAAATGAAAGTGAATGGGAAAGAAAATCATAAAAAATGGAAAAGAGAAATGTTAAAAAAAGATGAAGAGAATATTAAACCACAAGATGCAATTTTAGTCTTAAATTTTGAAAAAAGAGGAATCCCAAATTATGTAGGAGGTGCAACATTTTTAGAGATTTACAAAGCATTTGAGTTAAACAAAAAAGTATTCTTTTACAATCCTCTGCCCAGTTGCTCATTTACTGACGAACTACTCGCAATAGACCCAATTATAATAAATGGAGATTTAAACAAAATAAAATGAAAATAACTAAACCGCGATTAGGAAACTTGATTTGTGGGGAAATTTTCAGAAATAAAAGAGCACTAAGAAAGTATTACTTAGATAAAGCAAGAGCAATAAAAAGAATAACGACAGAATATTGGCAATATGATTTTCGGGGAGATTTGCGCGAAAGTGAAAGGATGATATTAAATTATGATTTAGGAAATAAAATTGCTGCAATATCCTCTGGTCTAAGAAGAATTCAAAGAGCACAAAATACTGAGGAAATAATATCCGCTGTAAATATCTATTCTCCGTTATTAGAAGAAGTTTTAAGGAGAACGGAACCATTAATTAAAAAATGATAAACGACAAAAATATTCCATGGTGTGAGAAATACAGGGTTAGAAAATTCTCTGATATTAAAAGCCAAAGCTTAGCAATTGACAAAACTAGAATCTTTCTAAGAAGCTTCCCTAAGAAAAAAGCCGCAGTTCTGCACGGACCGCCGGGGGTCGGAAAGACTAGTCTCGCTTACGCAATTGCCTCAGAAATCGATGCCGAAATATTAGAATTAAACGCCTCAGACCTTAGAAACAAAACAAAAATTTCTGAAATAATAGGACCTGCAAGTCAGCAAAGAAGCCTCTTCAAAAAACACAAAATCATTTTAGTAGATGAAGTAGATGGAGTATCCGCAGTTAAAGACAAGGGGGGCTTAGGCGAACTTTTGGTATTAATTGAAAAATCTGCATTTCCTATAATTCTCACGGCAAATGACATCTGGCAACAAAAATTCAACTTACTTAGACAAAAGTCAGACCTAATCCAATTAAAAGAAGTTGATTACAAGGTAATCCTTGAAATTCTAAAAGAAGTCTGTGAAAAGGAAAACTGCGCAGTTTCAAGCGAAGTCCTAACCTCCATATCAATAAAAGCACGTGGGGACATTCGTGCAGCCTTAAACGACCTTCAAATGCTCTCAAAAATGGACTCTCCCGAATTAGTTAGAGAAGTAGAAGAAAGAAACAGAGAACAATCAATTTTTACCGCACTTCAATACATTTTCAAAAACGCAAAAATAAATGAAGAAATGCTAAAGGTCTTTGATAACGTAAATATGCCTATAGATGAAATTTTCTTATGGGTCGAAGAAAACCTTCCTCTTGAATACAAAGGAAAAGAACTCGTCCAAGCCTTAAACGCACTCTCTTTAGCGGACGTTTTTAGGGGGAGAATTCAAAGACAAAGACACTGGAGATTTATGGTATACGAATATTTCTTGCTAGGACCTGCAATCGCAGGAGCCAAACCTTACAACAGAACTGGCTGGACAAGCTACCGAAAACCCTCAAGAATCCTCAAAATTTGGCTTCAAAACCAGAGAAACATAAAGAAAAAATCAATATGCCAAAAATACTCTAAAAAATGCCACATCTCAACAAAAACCGCAATGAAAGATTGGCTACTAATAAGACAAATACTCAAAAACGAAAAAATAAGAAAAGAACTAAAACTTGACTCTGACGAAATCACTTACCTAGAAAAACCAATTATCGCCTAAATAATATAAATCCTTATAAAGAAAACCCTATAATTTACTTGATGGTAAGTAACGAAGAACTAATAGAACACATAAAATACTGCACTCCTTGGAAATTTGATAACCCTTCAGAACTCAACCTTTTTCTTAATAGTCTTTTAAATCCAAATGGAGAACTTCCGGTTGTTGTTGGAAGAAAAACAATGGTTGGTCGTGAGTATAGCGTTGAAAGAATTGGGGCTTTTGATAATAATGAAGAAAGAACTCTAGAAAAATACCTTCATGTTCTAAGAACTTTACCAAACAAAAGTTTAAAAGATTTCACGGCAGAAATTACCGCATTCTCTCTTGAAGAGCTAAGTTATAGAGAATCGGGATGTCCTCTTTACATTACTAATCATTTGGAGAGGGCTGTTAGAATTACTGGAGATTTCACTTTTGTAACTGATGGTGATGAGAGAGGATATGAATTAAATTTTTATAGAGATGTCCCCGAAACAGAAAAAGCTTTCAGAAATGAAGGATTAATTTAGAACATAAATTTCTTAAAAAAATAAATTTCTAACACTGTGCTGAAGTACTTGCTCCAGATTCATCCCAACCCCACATAGGAGTAGGAGTATCAATTGAAAGCTCCTGACTACAATCTTCTGGAACCTCATTAAACGCCGAACAGGCAGTTGTTAAATAACTCGCAGGACTTCTTCCACTCTGTGCAATTACCCCATTCACAACTAATGTAGGTGAACCGCCAACACCATAACCTTGACTAAGGGTAGAATCTATAGCATAATAATCTTCCCATCTACCAGACTCTATACACTCATTCATAGCTTCTTCATCAACTCCTGCAGACTCAAGAGCAGTAGTATAATTCCCTTCTTCTAAGAACTTCTTTAGATAAGGGATAAACTTTTCGGACTGCTCTTCTCTTATACAAACCTGCCTTGGAGTTTCGGTCTTTTCAGGCTCATGCATAAAGTAATGAACAAATCTAACCTTTGCATCTATTTTGTTTCCCATAGCTTCTATAAAGGGGATAAATCCTTTCTCAGCCTGAGTTCCATAAGGGCAATGAGTCATAACAAATAATTCTATTACCGGTTTATCTGACTTTGGAATTTCAGTCGAAGTAGAAGGTTGTTCTGAAACAGATTCTTCAGTTTCAATAATACTCATTTGTCCAACATACTTTCCGTCACCTGAAAGCGTTAATGCTCCAGCCGGCTCACCATTCAAAGAAAAAACTATTTGATACATCCCCGAAACGCTAGTAACATTTATTACTTCTATGTCTCCTAAAACCCCCCTTTCTTTGAAATAATCCGACAAAAAATTCTGAGTTATTTCTTTTGCGACATTCGCATTAACAACTGAACCTCCTCTAAAAGAACTTCCATAAATAACAACACCTAAAAGAAGAATAGCCAAAACAAAAGTCGAAACAATCCAATAATTCGAAAACTTCCCCTTACTCTTTTTAGAAACTTCATTTTCCTCTGTCATTTCACACTAAAAAATTACTTATTTATAAATGTTTGCACAAAAGTTTGGAAAATCCGATGAGGGAATATATTTTCCTTCCAAAATAGACTTATCAATAAAATGTGGGGAGGAGGATTCGAACCCCCGAAGGCATAAAGCCACAGGATCTTAAGTCCTGCCCGTTTGGCCACTCCGGCACCCCCACATAAAAATAACCAACAAGAATACTATAAAAGATTATCGCTAAGGCAAAAACTATTAGGGAAAGATAATTTTGATAGTAAACACTGTTAATATAAGTTTTTATATCTAAATAAATAAGATTAATAATGAGAAATAAAAATGTCGGCTTCTTAATTGTGGGAGTATCATTTATAATCCTAATAATCATTCTTTTATTTAATTCAGGGATGAAAGAAATTGTCAGTCAGAGTTGCGACCACGGGTCAAGTTGTTCTATGTACGACACAATCTCATTTCAAACTTACCTTAGCCTTACCATCTCAGGAATCATCTTCTTAATCGGGCTATTTCTTATCTTTGCAAAAGAAAATGAAAAAGTAATTATAAAACACAAGACTATAACAAGAAAAGAAAAGAAAAAACCTCTTGATACTTCAAAATTAAGTAAAGATGAAAAACAAGTAATCGAAATATTAACCAGAGAAAACGGAGCTGTCTTCCAAAAGAGTTTAATGGAAGAATTAGGCGTCGGAAAAGTAAAGATAACTCGTTTAATGGATCGGCTTGAAGCCAAACAACTAATTGAACGAAAACGAAGGGGAATGAACAATATCATCGTATTGAAGTATTGAAACTAGTTTCTCCAAAGCAGATATAATATAACTTCTGATAAGGATATTAACTAAATTGGAGGTTAAAATGAAAATTTGGCTAATTGCACTAATAATGGGAACTTTAGTATTGGCAAGTATGATGGTTGTTAACGCATTGCAAGAAGAAACACCAAAGACTGATGCTAACAATTTACAAAGTTGTGGAAGTTGCGGTGGGAATTGTAATGCTTTAGAAGGTTGTTCTCTTTCTACTTGCGGAATCAACAACGGCGGAAGTTGCGGATGTAAAAGTTAAATCCCAAACTAAAAAAATTATTTTTATTTTTTAATGGTCAATCATCAACCAATTTCTCTGCCCTATTAATCATCTCTTTCTTTAGTCCAATAAAAACCCCGCCTTTTTTTGCACCAACATAAGAACTTTCACCTGACTTCAAAATTTTATTCAGTTCATCAAGTTCAATATCCACATGCGTAACGGTAGCACCAGATTTTCCCTTAACATGAATATAAACATTCGCCTTACCTAAAAGTTTTTTTCCCTCACCTCTTCCCGACATAAAATAACGAAGAAATCTAACTATAAAAAAGTTACTAATATAGCGGGGGCAGGATTTGAACCATGCGACCTCGAGGTTATGGGCCTCGCGAGCTGACCAGACTGCTCCACCCCGCTAAGAATCTATAAAGGAAAACTTCTACCAACTTTTAAACTTAACGGACATAGTTAGATTTTTATATTCAATTAAAGTCCCTTATCTATGAAGAAATTTTACATAACAACCACAATTCCTTATGCTAATGCCCCCCCTCACATAGGTCACGCACTGGAATTTGTCCAAGCAGACGTAATCGCTAGATGGAACCGCTTAAAAGGAAACCAAGTCTTTTTTCTCACAGGAACCGACGAACACGGAACAAAAAACTACCAAACAGCAAAAAAAGAAGGATTAAATCCACAAGACTTTGTAAATAAAAACGCGAAATACTTTAAAGAAATTTTAGAAAAACTCCACATCTCAAACGACAATTTCATCAGAACAACTGATAAAAAAGCACACTGGCCGGGCGTAATAGAAATGTGGAAAACTCTTTCCAAAAAAGGCGACATCTACGAAAAAGAATACGAAGGATTCTACTGCTCTGGTTGCGAAAGATTCGTCACAGAAAAAGACTTAATCAACGGAAAATGCCCCGACCACCCAAAAATAGAAATCCAAAAAATCTCGGAAAAAAATTACTTTTTCAAGCTGTCAAAATATTCAGATAAGATAAAATCAAAAATAGAATCGGGAGAGCTAACAATTTATCCGCAAAGATGGAAAAACGACTTTTTAGGATTAATCAAAGAAGGCTTAACTGATGTAAGTTTTTCAAGGGACAAAGAACATCTCCCTTGGGGAATCCCAGTACCAGGAGACGATTCTCAAGTAATGTATGTCTGGTGTGACGCCCTAACAAATTACTTAACAGGAATAGACTTCCCAGATAAAGAATACAAAAAATTCTGGCCTGCAGATATTCACGTAGTCGGAAAAGATATGTTAAGATTTCACACAGGAATCTGGCCTGGAATGCTTCTGTCGGCAGGATTACCTTTACCTAAAAAAGTAATAGTCCACGGATTTTTAACATCCAACGGACAAAAAATGTCAAAATCAACAGGCAACACAATAGACCCTTTTAAAATTATAGAAGAATACGGCTCAGATGCATTAAGATATTTCTTCTGTAGAAACTATGTTTTTGGAGAAGACGGCGATATCCAAGAATCTGCAATAGTCCGGAGATACAACGATGAACTAGCAAATAAATATGGAAATCTCATATCCAGAGTCTGTGCAATCTCAGAGTCAAACGGAATAAAAAAATCTGAAAATTCACTCATCAAAAAACTAAAAACGCCCAAAATAAAAAAATTGATAGAGAACTTTGAATTTGACAAGGCATTAAACGAAATCTTTACTTTCATAGACCTTTGCAACGAATACATTCAGACAAAGAAACCTTGGGAAACAAAAGACCAAAAAGTTCCTTACGAACTAGCCGACTCAATAAAAAAAATAACTATATTACTTTACCCATTTATCCCGAACTCAACGGAAAAAATCGCAAAACACCTTGACTTTAAAATCTCGCTGAAAGAATTAGAAAAACCATTAAAAAACACCAAAATCAAAAAAGCCCCTGTCTTCTTTGAAAAAAAGACTGTACCCGAAGAACAACCGAAACCAAAAGCAAATATTAATAAATCTGAAGAACCTAAAGAAATAATGGAAGGAGTTACATCTATAGAATATGCAGATTTTGAAAAAATGAATTTAAAAGTTGCAGAAATACAAAATATTGAAGATATTGAAGGCGCAGACAAACTCTACAAATTAACAATCTCACTCGGAGATGAAGTAAGAACAATCTGCGCAGGAATAAAACAATTCTACTCTCACGACGAATTAAAAGGAAAAAGAATCGTTGTTTTAACAAACCTAAAACCAAGAACACTAAGGGGAATAGAAAGCAAAGGAATGCTTCTGGCAGCGACAAATAAAGACCACTCAAAAGTCTCTTTACTCACACCAGACCAGGAAATTGAAGTTGGAAGTCAGGTTAGTTAAACTATATCCCTCTTATCCTATCAAAAAAACCCGCTAAATATCTTTTATTCTTCTTCAAACTTTTCTCAGCTTCAGGACCAAGAACTTTCAAAGCAATTTCATTGTACTTCTTTGAAACTTTGCTTCTTGGATGGGTATGAATCACTGCATCTCTCAAATTAAGGGACTCTTTTACAGCCTTGTCTTCTGGGATTACCCCGATAATCTGGGTTTCAAGCATAGATTTTATTGAAGATAAAGGCATTTCATACCTCGCATTCTTGTATCTCGTAACAATCACACCGTTAACCTCTTTCCCCATAGAACGCGCAACTTTAACCGCCTTCAGAGCATCGGTAACAGCAGGCATCTCAGGATTAGTAACAATAATAATTTCATCAGACGCCTCAATTACCGCAATCACTTCCTCGCCAAAACCTGCCGCCGAATCAAAAATCACAAAATCGTAATCCTTTTTCAATTGTTTAGCAATTTCTGGGAGTTTTTTCGTATTAAATTTAGTAAGCTCTTTTATAGACAATGATGAAGGAATAATCTTCGTACCAGAGGAGTGTTCATAAATTACTTCGCTAATATCTGCCTTTCCCTTCAAAACATGATTTAGTGTAACAGGGACAATCGGAGCACCAAGTTGCAAACCCACATTAGGTGTATTAAGATTAGCATCAACTATAACTACTTCTTTATTCAGCTTATTTAACGAAACCCCAAGGTTAATTGCCGTGGTAGTCTTTCCAACTCCACCCTTTCCCGAGTTAATTACAATCACTCTTCCCATTTTAAGTATAGTTACCAGAAAAAACTGCTTTATAAATCTTATTTATTAATCCGCCAAAATTCTTTTCACTTCGTCAACAAAGTTTTCAACAATACTCGCATACTCGCCCAATCTTTCCATATTTATTTCTATTGTCTTTGTCGGCTCAATTATTTTAAGATTAACATTCTTCCTGAACTCTCCCTCACGAGTTTTATTAAGGTCAGGAATCCTCTTAAAGAAAATATACAAAGGAATCACATTCTGTACATCCTCATTCTTCTTAAAATAAAGTTTCATGAACTCTATACGCTGTTTAGGACTGATAGGTTTAGCAGGAATTTTTCCTTTCTCCACATAAAACTCCAAAAGCCTGTCAAAACAAACCTCCATAAGGTTCTTCCACCGAGCAATAAGATTAAGTATAACATCGCAAGTCTTTGTATACTTAAGACTTACATAAAGTAAATGGTCCGCACTGGTCTTTTCTTTAATAATCTCTTCGGTCATAAATATCCTCTATATGTAAGAAAATTAAGGTATACGTTCTTTTTATATCTGTCGGAACTAACCTGGAAAACCCAAAACCCCCTTTTTCAGTGAAATAATCAAATTTTTCAGCCTTTCAAACGTCAAAATCCTATACTTCCCCCCCTCAATAATTATAATCTGGTCATTTTTCTGATAACTTATAGGAGAAATTTTATGTGCTTTATAAATTTCCAATGTCTTTAACAAATCTTCACGAGTTACTACATCTAAATACTCCCCACCAACCTTATTAAAAAAATCAAAATTATCATACGACCCCCCAAACCCCCCATAACAAAGATAAGACCTTATCAAACTCTCAACCGCCCTGTTCATCTCATTAAGTATACCTAAAAAAGTTCTCTTGTCAGGAAAACTCTCATAAGTTTTTACCATCCTTTCAATTATAGATAGATGATACTTCGCCATAAAAAATGATTCGCGATAATCCATATAATTCCAAAAAAAGAGAGTTTTTATTAATTATTGTAGGGGATTACAAAGATATTTAAATGCGAATTTTTTGTGGTGTTTATGGCGCGAAAAGCAAGTGGGGGAAAGTACAAGCGAGTTGTAAAGAAGAAGCTGACGGGGAGAGCTGGGCAATCGCGTGTTGTGAAA